>Ga0307963_1003547_pt1 | contig 12414 bp, 25 predicted proteins | sample OrgLakmetagen594_FD_201829 | JGI IMG/M metagenome (GOLD analysis project Ga0307963, IMG submission 201829) | Saline water microbial communities from Organic Lake, Antarctica - #594 | ecosystem: Environmental > Aquatic > Non-marine Saline and Alkaline > Saline | place: Antarctica: Organic Lake...
CCTCTCACCCCGCAGGCTACGCACACATGGCCTCCCTCATGTGCAGCTGTATGGAGGCCCTCGATCACCACCTAAAAAGATACGCGTACATACAGAAGTGAGCTTCTACCACTCACAGTGCCCCTCCCCTCGCCCTCCTCTCACTTTGCAGGCTACGCACACATGGCCTCCCTCATGTGCAGCTGGATGGAGGCCCTCGACCACGACCTTGAGGACACAGATCCGTCCTCCACAAAAAGCACACCAAAGTTGCAGTCAGGCGGGGTACCAGCAGCACTAGCACCAGCTGCTCCTGCCTCTCAAGCACAAGCGCTGCAGGGGGGAGGGGGGCGTCAGGGGTACAGCGAGTTTGCCTTCCTTAAAGTAAGTGGACGGGAAGGTGCACCTAGTGTGTTGGGCAGTGGAGATGTTGAGTTTTGGGGGCTGGATCTGTACGACAAAGACAGGTTCGGAGTGTTGGAGGGTAAGTTTGGGTGTGTAATTACGTGACAAAGACATGTGCAGGAATGCTGTTGGGTATGTTTGTGTGTAGATATATGAGAAAGACTTGTGCAGGAGTGTTGGAGGGTATGTTGGCGTTTTTAGTTATATGGCAAAGACATGTGCAGGAGTGCTGGAGGGTATGATTGAGTGTGTAGGTATATGACAAAGACATGTGCAGGAGTGCTGGAGGGTATGATAGCGTGTGTAGTTATATGGCAGAGACTTGTGCAGGAGTGCTGGAGGGAATGTTGGCGTGTTTAGCCATATGACAAAGATAGCCTTGTGACAAAGACATGTGCTTGAGTGTTGGAGGGGATAGAGGAGAAAGGGGTCATCGTGAGTTCGTCCATCATGGACCATAAGTCATAACACTTATAAGTGCAGTGCAGGAATGCAGCAGGTCCGTATCCCTTGTTTGTGCAGCGAGACTGTCCGTTATAATTGCAGTGCCAGAGTTTAGCAAATCTGTGTCCCTTGTTTGTGCAGAGAGACTGTCCTTTATAATTGCAGTGCCAGAGTCCAGTGGATCCGTGTCAATTGTTAGTGCAGCGAGACTGTCCTTTATATTTGCAGTGCCAGAGTCCAGCGGATTTGGTCGTGCAGCGAGACTGTCCTTTATAATTGCAGTGCCAGAGTCCAGCGGATTTGGTCCCTTGTTTGTGCAGTGAGACTGTCCTTTATAATTGCAGTGTCAGGGTCCAGCGGATCCGTGTCAATTGTTTGTGCAGCGAGACTGTCCGTTATGATTGCAGTGCCAGATTTTAGCGAATCTGTGTCCCTTGTTTGTGCAGCGAGACTGTCCTTAATAAGAGCAATGTAGGAGTGTAGCAGATTCGTGTCCCTTGCAGCTTCGTTGTGACTGAGCGCCTTACGCTTCTGAAATTGAGGGTGCATTTTAAGCGCTAGCCATGCACCGCTTGGGATTACATAATAGAAAATCAGATTCACGCACATTAAACACAATGCACATGTGTGCACAAACTCTCACACACACACACACACACACACACACACACACACACACGTACGTTCACGCCCCCCAGGAATTTGTGCGTGCGCGCTTTGACCCAGACAAGCTGTCAAGTGTGTTTGTGAAACGAGCAGGCGGAAAACCCCCTGCATGGCTCGACCAGCTCACTGCCACTCCTCAAGGCCGTGCCCTGATCTACCAGCTGTCGGCCGCACACTGCAACTGCTTGGTCCTGAACTTTGCCATCCAGAAGATCCTGGTGCAGGTATATATATGTGTGTGTGTGTGTTTGTGTGTGTGTGTGTGTGTGTTTGTGTGGCTGCATTGTTTGAGGCATGCGGCCTAATGCCTGCATTACCAGCTTTTGGCCGCAAACTGCAACTGCTTGGTCCTGAAAATGGCCACTTAGGAAATCTTGGTGCAGGTGCATATTTAGATTCCTTATTAGGTACACAGCCAGGTTTAATTTACAGCTGTCAGCCGCACATCGTAGCCGCTTGGTCCTGAAATTTGCAGAATGCTGTGCTGTGGTCCAGAATGCTGTGCTGTGGTCCAGAATGCTGTGATGCGGTCCAGAATGCTGTGCTGTGGTCCAGAATGCTGTGCTTTAGTCCAGAATGCTGTGGTGTGGTCCAGAATGCTGTGCTGTGGTCCAGAATGCTGTGCTGTGGTCCAGAATGCTGTGCTTTAGTCCAGAATGCTGTGCTGTGGTCCAGAATGCTGTGCTGTGGTCCAGAATGCTGTGGTGTGGTCCAGAATGCTGTGGTGTGGTCCAGAATTCTGTGGTGTGGTCCAGAATGCTGTGGTGTGGTCCAGAATGCTGTGCTGTGGTCCAGAATGCTGTGCTTTAGTCCAGAATGCTGTGCTTTAGTCCAGAATGCTGTGGTGTGGTCCAGAATGCTGTGGTGTGGTCCAGAATGCTGTGGTGTGGTCCAGAATGCTGTGCTGTGGTTGGCGTAATTGGTAACACGCTCATGATTGTGCGTTGGAGGGGGGGAGCAGGCACACAGCCTGACCGTATTCACGCAACACCTCCTCCTTGTTCAGCGACGTTGGTGTGTGCATTTGTAAGTCACATTGTGCTGTGTACAAAGAGAAAAAACGCACAGAGGCGTGCAGAGGACACACAAAGGACACACAAAGGACACACAAAGGATACGCAAAGGACACACAAAGGACACACAAAAGACGCACAAAGGACACGCAAAGGACACACAGAGGACACACAAGAGACGCACACAGGACGCACAAAGGACACACAAAGGACGCACACAGGACGCACACAGGACACACACAGGACGCACACAGGACACACAAAGGGCACACAGAGGACACACAGAGGACACACAAGAGACGCACACAGGACACACAAAGGACGCACACAGGACGCACACAGGACACACAAAGGGCACACAGAGGACACACAGAGGACACACAAGAGACGCACACAGGACGCACACAGGACACACAAAGGACACACAAAGGACACACAAAGGACGCACAAAGGACATACAAACGACACACAAAGGACGCACAAAGGACACACAAAGGACACACAAAGGACACACAAAGGACGCACAAAGGACGCACAAAGGAAGGGAGGAGAGGGAAAGGGTTCACATCTGTGTTTTTGTGTATGTGTGTGTGTGCTCTTGCCAAGGCGTGTCGCGGCTGGTTGTGGTTTTAGTTCTGATTTTATGCATCAAACTGCACCACTGCTTGGCATGCAGTAGCTCACACAGACTCATGCTTGCTCAAATGAGGGTGCGCACACTCATGCACGTACATATGCGTCCATGCAAACACGCACACACACAATGATGTGCACACACGTACACACACGCTCACCCACAAACTGCACACACACACACTCACAAACTGCACACACTAACTGCACACACACACACATACACACTCACAAATTTCACACACACATACACACTCACAAACTTCACACACACACTCACTCACAAACTGCACACACACACACACACACACACACACACACACACACACACACTCACAAACTTCACACACACACACACACACACACACGCACACACACTGCACGCACGTTGACACAGGGTCACGAAGATGAGGTGGCCAGCGTGGGCTCATCCCTCGCATCCTACTTCACGGTGTTCCATCGTCTCCTGGCCACACGCCTACGAGCAGTGCTGGGTGTGTGTGAGGGCCCCTCCCAAGCAACAGGCATCACTCCTTGCCAAGTGAGTGTTGTGTGTGTGTGTGTGCGTGTGCGTGTGCGTGTGCGTGTGCGTGTGCGTGTGCGTGCGCGTGTGTGTGTGTGTGTGTGCGTGTGCGTGCACGCGGCATTGTGTGAGTGCTTTGTGTGTGTGCCCGTGCATATCTGAGTACCAGTCTGACTGGCAGGTAGATTCGACGATTTAAAAGCAGAGGACGAATAGCCTTCCTGATGGCTGCGATTGCAATATGCAGCTCAGAGTGTTAGTGGTACGTGTTTGTGATAAGTGGGTGAATTGAGGATTTCCGGATGGCAACAATGTGGATGCAGCAACAATGTAAATGCGACCCATGTGAAATGTATCAGTGACAAGTTGGTGAGTTAAGTATTTCTGGATGACAACAATGTGGATGCAGCAACAATGTGAATGCGACCCATGTGAAATGTATCAGTGATAAGTTGGTGAGTTGAGGATTTCCGGATGACAACATTTTGAATGCGGCAGCAATGTGAATGCGACCCATGTTAAAGATGTTTGTGATAAGTTGGTGAGTTAAGGATTTCCAGATGACAACACTATGAACACGGCCCATGTGATTTTCCCAGCAAAATATTCTGTCTTGTGTGGATCATCCCGATGTTCCCCCGTATTCACATGGCTGCGCAATCCATGATGTGTTAAGACTTGTATACAAACAACACCCTCAGCTGAAAGCATGCATCTACTCACTGATCTTCACGGACCCTGACCATCACAATTTGCCTCTCTGCTGTTATCAAGCCATCCCATGACCCTATTGAATGCACACTCGTATACAATGAACATACAAACTCGTGAGCACAGGGAATTAAGCACGCGCGCTCAATACACACACGCACATGCACACACACGCACGCAGATGTGCAGGCGTCCTACAACAGACTTGCACATTCAAACACACACACAAATTCAGGAGGGCGCCCCAGCTGTCGCTGCCCTGCACCAGCTGTCACGTGAACTGGTTGACAGCTGTGCGCACGCAGGCCACACCTACCTACACGCACAACAGGTAATCTCACTACTGTTTATAAATATATACACATTGATGCACTAACACCAACTAAAACGGTCTCCCGTCTGTTTTTAGGGTGTTCTTTGGCGACTGGCAAGGAAGTTGCTCATTTGAACGAGAAAATAAGGGAACAACACATACATATCTGCACGCACATGGCTAAAAAGATTGGAGAAGCATTAAATTTCACAAAAGCATCTGCCAGGACGAATCTTGGTACCAGCTTAAACACAGGTATCAGTTTCCTTCCGTATGCGTGCAAAATCACGCATGCACATACACGTACAGACACATGCGCACACGCCCACACGCCCACACGCACACACATGGACATTAGACATACTCACACACGCACATACACATACACAAATACACATAGACATAAGACACACACACATGCACACACATACACACACATGCACAAACACATATACGCACAGCTGCTGCTAGCGGCGGCAGAGGAGCACCCGAGAGGCGGAGCTGTGTTTGAGCGCTTGTCTCAAGACTTGCAGGCCGCTACAACCGCACAGTACCCTGCAGCATGGGGCACCATGGTGCGGCATGTGTTGACTCATTGATAGGATTAAGCGTGATAACACAATGGTGCGGCATGTATTGAATCAATGATACCACTCAGCATGAAACCACTTAAGTGAGGTATGTATTGACTCAATGATTGTTAGGATTCAGCATGAAACCACCATGGTGCGGCATGTATTCTTCAATGATAGGATTCAGCATGAAATCACAATGGTCAGGCATGTAATGACCTAATGATCGATAGGATTCAGCATGAAACCACATGGTGCAGCATGTATTCTTTAATGATAGCATTCAGCATTGGGCACCGTGGCGAGGCTTGTATTAACTCAAACAATAGGATTCAGCATCAAACCACTAACATGAGGCATGCTTTGACTCAATGACAGGATTCAGGATAAAACCACTGCGGTGCGGCATGTATCAATTTTCAGCATCAAACCACCTGCTTCTGAGATTGTGAGCATGTGTGTGCTGGTTGCTCGTTCCTTTTTAATGTGTACTTGTGTTTAGGGTTGGCCAGAACCGTATACATACACCGTAATCGACCGTGTTTTTGGTGATTTCCCTGCCAAAAATACCGTATATACACCGTGTATACATGATTCTGGCCAACCCTACATATGTTGCTCATTCATCTTACCCAGGGTCGATTAGAACCACACATATGTGTAGGGTTGGCCAGAACCGTACATAAACGCTGTAAGTGACCGTATGTTTGGTGAAATCCCTGCCAAAAATACCGTATACACACCGTATATATATATATATATATATATGGTTTGGGCCAACCCTACATATGTGCGTCTGTGTGGTGGTGTATGCGGATGTTTAGTAGGTTTTTTTAATCATCATACATACAGTCATGTACTTTGCTGTATATATATACAGTTTTGTCCAGCCCTAGTCTTAACAATACTGATAACGCACAATTTGTTAACATCAAACACTTCCTAACACACTCACTCACACGTACACACGCACAAACGCATAGTTACTGTAGATATATGTAGCAGCACATTCTCCTACTCCTGCCCTTACGTTAATTCCACTTTCATCATTCACCACCGTTTATCACCATCCATCTCCTTACCTGCATCACCATTCATTCACTATCCATTGACCATCCATTCACCATCCATCTCCTCACCTACATCATCATCCATTCACCATCCATCTCCTTACCTACATCATCATCCATTCACCATCCATCTCCTCACCTACACCATCATCCATTCACCATCCATCTCTTTACCTGCATCACCATCCATCACCATCCATCTCCTTACCTGCATCATCATCCATTCACCATCCATCTCCTCACCTACACCATCATCCATTCACCATCCATCTCTTTACCTGCATCACCATCCATCACCGTCCATCTCCTTACCTGCATCACCATCCATACACTATCCATCTCCTTACCTACATCGCCATCCATCACCATCCATCTCCTTTTCTGCATCACCATCCACCCACCATCCATCTCCTTACCTGCATCACCATCCATCACCATCCATCTCCTTTTCTGCATCACCCTCCACCCACCATCCATCTCCTTACCTACATCGCCATCCATCACCATCCATCTCCTTTTCTGCATCACCATCCATACACCATCCATTTCCTTACCTACATCGCCATCCATCACCATCCATCTCCTTTTCTGCATCACCCTCCATCCACCATCCATCTCCTTACCTGCATCACCATCCATTCACCATCCATCTCTTTTCCTGCATTCCTGCACCATCCATTCACCATCCATCTCCTTACCTGCATCACCATCCATACACCATCCATCTCCTTTCCTGCATCACCATCCATTCACCATCCATCTCCTTACCTGCATCACCATCCATTCACCATCCATCTCCTTACCTGCATCACCATTTTCTCCTGCTCCAACCCTCACCTTATTTCCAATACCCTGTAAAGCCACAACACATGCCGTGCTCTTACACTTTGTGCACCCCAACCTCTCATCAGTTCTGTTCTTGCTTACAAATATGCACACAAACCCAAGCACACACGCAGACACACATGCACACACACACACACACTTACGCACACACACACTTACGCACACGCACACACACACTAACGCACATGCACAAACACACTTACACACACACGCATGCACACATGCACACACTTACGCACGTAAAACTTGCAGCGTATGCTTCTACCTCCTGGTGCCCCCCCACCTCTCATTGATGCCACCGCCCTCGTGAGCAAACTTCTTGCAGGGGCTCCTAACTTGCCGGGCCAGGTGTGTGTGTATGTGTTGCGAGTGTGTGTGTATGTGTGTTGTGTGTCTGTGTGTGTGTGTGTGCATTGTGCATGTGTATGTGTGTGAGAGTGAGTTTTTCTGTGTGTGTTTGGATTCTTTTTAGCACGTGTGTGTTGTGATAGGTAAGCAAGCCTACGCAGGCAGTAACACCGCTCCCAAAATCTAACAATAACAATGGACCACCTGATTACTAAGTATCATGGAATCCCTGTCCTTAGACATGGGATGACTTACGTCCGGTGAGATGACTTACGTCCCATTGAGCGGGGGACAGTGGGTGCCTCTTAAGAACATTGACCGGGCAAGTAAGGTCTCTGGATGGCTAGCTTGCGTGATCCTGTTGCCATGCAGTATTGATCGCAATGGATTACGGTTTACATGAAGGGGGGGGGAGGGTAACCTACATTGACCCGGCAAGTTAAGTCTCTGGATGGCTAGCTTGCGTGATGCTGCTGCTATGCAGTATTGGTCACAATGGTTTACATAAAGGGGGGGGGTGTGACTTGCTTTACTGCCAGGTTGTTTGGCTGATCGGCTGCTGACTGGTCTTTGCCAGCCACGAAAAAGCCGTTGCCTGTTGATGCGCATTATTGTGTGGTGCCCTTTGCTGCTTGTTATACCGTACCTAGCACATTCCTCTTTTTTCTCTTCCATCTGCTGCTGGTTGTCTTTTGCTGTGCGGCATACCACAACATGATGTGGTGCGGCTGGCTGCCCTGCACCTTACCCAGCAGTTGTGGTTCGTCTGTTCTATCTGCCGCTGGATAATCTTTGTTGCGCTGCATGCCATAACATGATGTGGTGCGGCTGCCCTGTAGCTTACCCAGCAGTTGTGTTTTGTCTGTTCTTGCTGCCGCTGGATGATTTTTGTTGCGCTGCATGCCACAATATGATGTGGTGCGGCTTGCTGCCCTGCACCTTACCCAGCAGTCGTGTTTCGTCTGTTCTTGCTGCCGCTGGATGATTTTTGTTGCGCTGCATGCCACTTCAGGATGTGGTGCGGCTGGCTGCCCTGTACCGTACCCAGCACACTCAGGGATTTACACAGCATGGGGAGGAAGGAAGGGGGGAGGGCGAGGGGCTAAGTGAAGGCAGGCTGCCACTGCACCCCATTCGCCACCCAGCTCTCATGCGGCTGCTCATTGCGGGTGCGTATGAGAAATTGTGCTTGCGTGTATTCGTGTATTTGTGTGTGTATGTGTGTCAAAGGGGAGGAGAAGGGGGGCAGGCTGCTCATAGCGGGTGTGTATGAGAAAAAGTGCTTGTTTGTGTGTTTGTGTATTTTTGTGTGTGTGTGTGTGTCAAAGGGGAGGGGAAGGGGGGCAGGCTGCCACTGCACCCCATTCGCCACCCAGCTCTCACGCGGCTGCTCATTGCGGGTGTGTATGAGAAAAAGTGCTTATGTATGTGTTTGTGTATTTGTGTGTGTGTCAAAGGGGAGGAGAAGGGGGGCAGGCTGCCATCGCATTGCAGGACTGCTGCTTGTCTGTCATTTCTATTGTCTCTGTTGTCGCTGTTACTTATAGTTAAGGCTAAACCCTAAGAATGCGATATCATTCCATATTGCCTATGTTGTCGCTGTTACTTGTCTCTGATGCGGATGCTCTTGGCAGGTGTGAGTGTGTACATATATGAGAAGGCCTGGCCAGAACTGTATACATACAGCGTATATGACCGTATATTTGGTGATACCCCTGCCAAAAAAATTGTCTATGCACCGACGGGCAAGACCTAGATTTAATTTTTACGGCGCCCGTACGGGATGAAGTTCCCTGTGCACCGTATATATAGGGTTCTGGCCACCCTCTATGTTTGTAATTGAGCAAAAGAATAGCTGTCTGTGTTTTTACGCGTGGTAAGCTGTATGACACTTTCGTCATGCTAGTATTATGCATTGGTATCATCCTAGAAACTGTGCATCTGACTTTCATATTTAAGCTTGACCACAATTGTACATTTGTACGTACATACGATGTACATGCAGTATTTTTAGCAGGAAATTCACCGTACATACGGCCATATACGATGTTTATATACGGTTCTGGCCAGCCTATTCATATGACACCCTTGCCTGCTCCCACGAGGCGCCTTCACAGTAGACAAAAACCCCAATCTAAGAGTGAGGGATGCTGCCATCCAGATCCTTAACACATTAAGAGTTTGCTCACCTTTTTCGATGCCACAGCAAAAAGGCACATTCGGAATGGTAGCATTTCAAAATCCCCCTAAAGTGCTTCCAACCCTACAACCAGCCCTCAAAAGAAAAGACAAGGAAGAGGCTGCTCATAATTAAGCGAGCACAGTCTGCTGCCATCTAGTTCCTCTTCAATTGATCCAGGGACAGGTTCAGTTCACCAATCTCACATCACAAACCTTGCCAATGACATCTCATGCCGCCATTAGGTTCCTTCACGCCTTTCCAATTGATCCAGGGACAGGTTCACTTCACCAATCTCACATCACAAACCTTGCCAATGACATCTCCTGCCGTCATTAGGATCCTTCACTCCAGGCAAAGTCCCCAACCCAGAAGTAAGGGATGCTGCCATATACCTAATGGCTCTGGGAACCGCAGGAGGCACTCCTCCCCCTCCCTCAGCCTTGTCGGAGGTACGCCTATGTCCTAGTAGAAGGAGAAATGTGTGTGCCTATGGGCATGTTCTAAGAGGAGGGAATGTATGTGGAGAGGTGCTTGTGTAAAGGGGAGAAAATGTGTGTGTGTGTGTGTGTGTGTATGTGGAGAAGTGCTTGTGTATAAGAGGAGAAAGTGTGTGTGTGAGTGTGCGTGTATGTGGAGAGGTGCTTGTGTATAAGAGGAGAAATTTTGTGAGTGTGTGTGTGTGTGTGTGGAGGTTGTGTGTGTGAAAGAGGAGGAATACTTGTGCGCAGGCACTCGTGCCCATTTGTGCCTGTAAGCTTAGTTGTGGGCACATGCACTGTGGGTATGTGTGGGATTGGGTGTAAGTATGGAGGTTGGGGTGGGGGTGGGTGTGTGTGGGGGTGGGTGGGTGGGTGGGTGTGCGTGTGTGCGTGCGTGTGTGTGTATGTGTGTTTGTATGTGTGTGTGCGTGTGTGCATGTGTGTGTGTGTTTGTGTGTGTGTGTGCGTGTGTGCGTGTGTGTGTGTGTGTGTGTGTGTGTGTGTGTGTGTGCTAATGTGCCGTTCACTCACAAAGGCCAAGAGGGATCATGAGGACTTACCCTGAGGTCAGATTGGAGGGGCTTTCAAGTAATTTTGCTCATAACATAATAAAAAATTTACTAGCAACTGAAGGTGCACGCAATTATGAAATATGTGATGTGTGATATGAAATTGCTCTCTCGCAGGCGGATGAAGATCGTGAAGACGCAACTGAAGGTGCACACAATTATAAATTATGTTATTTATGATCTGAAATTGCACTCTCGCAGGCGGATGAAGATCGTGAAGACGCAACTGAAGGTGCACACAATTATAAATTATGTTATTTATGATCTGGAATATGCACTCTCGCAGGCGGATGAAGATCGTGAAGACGCAATTGAAGGTTCACACAATTATGAAATATGTTATTTATGATGTGAAACTGCACTCTCGCAGGCGGATGAAGATAGTGAAGACGCAACTGAAGGTGCACGCAATTATGAAATATGTGAAGTGTGATGTGAAACTGCACTCTCGCAGGCGGATGAAGATCGTGAAGACGCAACTGAAGGTGCACACAATTATGAAATATGTTATTTATGATGTGAAACTGCACTCTCGCAGGCGGATGAAGATCGTGAAGACGCAACTGAAGGTGCACGCAATTATGAAATACGTGAAGTGTGATGTGAAACTGCACTCTCGCAGGCGGATGAAGATCGTGAAGACGCAACTGAAGGTGCACGCAATTATGGAATATGTGATGTGTGATGTGAAACTGCAATCTCGCAGGCGGATGAAGATGGTGAAGCCTCGCCCGGACACCATCAAGATGGGAATGGCAGTGAGGACGCGCAAACAAAGTTCGCCCATAACAGCAAGCGTGGAAGAGACACGGAAGATGGAGACGAATACGAAGATGGACGTGCAGGTGACCAAGTGCCATCACTTCAGGCAATTGACTAAGTGCCATCACTTCAGGCAATTGACTAAGTGCCATCACTTCAGGCAATTGACTAAGTGCCATCACTTCAGGCAATTGACTAATGCCATCACTTCAGGCAATTGACTAATGCCATCACCTCAGGCAATTGACTAAGTGCCATCACTTCAGGCAATTGACTAAGTGCCATCACTTCAGGCAATTGACTAAGTGCCATCACTTCAGGCAATTGACTAAGTGCCATCACTTCAGGCAATTGACTAAGTGCCATCACTTCAGGCAATTGACTAATGCCATCACTTCAGGCAATTGACTAATGCCATCACCTCAGGCAATTGACTAAGTGCCATCACTTCAGGCAATTGACTAAGTGCAATCACTTCAGGCAATTGACTAATGCCATCACTCCAGGCAATTGACTAATGCCATCACCTCAGGCAATTGACTAATGCCATCACTTCAGGCAATTGACTAAGTGCCATCACATCAGGCAATTGACTAAGTGCCATCACTTCAGGCAATTGACTAAGTGCCATCACTTCAGGCAATTGACTAATGCCATCACTTCAGGCAATTGACTAAGTGCCATCACCTCAGGCAATTGACTAAGTGCCATCACTTCAGGCAATTGACTAAGTGCCATCACTTCAGGCAATTGACTAAGTGCCATCACTTCAGGCAATTGACTAATGCCATCACTTCAGGCAATTGACTAAGTGCCATCACCTCAGGCAATTGACTAAGTGCCATCACTTCAGGCAATTGACTAAGTGCCATCACTTCAGGCAATTGACTAAGTGCCAT
>Ga0307963_1003552_pt1 | contig 12400 bp, 16 predicted proteins | sample OrgLakmetagen594_FD_201829 | JGI IMG/M metagenome (GOLD analysis project Ga0307963, IMG submission 201829) | Saline water microbial communities from Organic Lake, Antarctica - #594 | ecosystem: Environmental > Aquatic > Non-marine Saline and Alkaline > Saline | place: Antarctica: Organic Lake...
TAGACTTTTTCTTTTTCTTTCTGAGCTTATGGATTTATTTGTGGCTGGCCGAGACCAGTCAGCAGCCGATCAGCCAAACAACCTGGCTGAAGGTCACCCCCAATTGTAACCATTGTAACCATTGTATAGGTTTTTTCCTTCATTCTGTCAGGCCCTTGCTGAGGACCGTGTAACAACCCCCACCAAAAAAAAAAAAAGTGTCTAGGGCCTATGGATTGCTAGAGAAACTGAGAGCCTTATACTTATAGCTTAGAAAAGATTGGCTTTCTCCAAAAACTTAAACAGCCAAATCGAGTAAGAAGCTCATGCTGAGAAGGATGGTGCTTCCCGATTGGCCTTTGATGCCCTGGTTGGAGACTGTTTCGCCTAGTCATATTAACGTGTAACACGACGAGACCGGTAATGCCTGAGTAAACGGTTCCAGCTCCGGGAAGGGACAGTGGTGTGGCAGCCAAGCAAAGATGAGGAGTAGCACTAGCAGAGTTGGTGCGACACGCGCACGCGAGCACGAGTATGAGGAGAGAGCGCACAGGCGTGGATGTACAGAACTTGTAGAAGCATAAGGAACCACAACAATGCAAATACCAGCTTTTCCTCCTTGCTAGAGGCCTTTCTTGGTTATCTGAAGGTGCCCCAAATAATCAATACGACCTATTAGGATTGTTTGTGTGCTGAGTCTTTTACTTCGCACTGACGGTGATTTGATCTGACAGGTTCTTGACAGGTTGCTTGAGAGCCTTGGTTCCTTGATGCACGCTGATGTTGAACAGCACTCTATTCCAAAACTGATACCACAGTCAAATGCCGATACCTAACCAGCTGCAAATTGCCTTTCTGTTCTGGTGTGTTTTTTATGCTGTCCTTTTTCGTCAACCTTGTTGCTAAAGGCTTCACAGCAAAGGTGCGCTCATCAGCAAACATAGCCTCATCATAACAAGTACCCATGACATTAAATAAGGTTGAAAAAGCGCACCAATCACAAGCAATTGAGTCAAATCAGCACATCCTTTACACTGTGTTTCCTGAAAGAAATTCAAGCTTTTACTATAGGCAATACTAGGAAAGTGAGCATGTATCATGTATGTACAAAAAGGACAAACAAGACAAAGGTCCTCGGGTACCCAACGGAAACACCGTCTTGCATCAAACTTGTTAGTGCTGCCAAGTTAGACAAGAAGTTAGTCGTGACCAGGGAAAGAGCCAGGGTTAGCCATGGCTAAAGAAAGAGGTAGGAAGCCTGGATTATTATTAACCAACATGCATTGCAATCAACGGAAGCGTGGCCTCATTGGTACTACCACAGCGATTTCTGGTCCAAAGCACGTGTTGGTAGGAAATCGCTGCAAACAAATCCAGCGACCTTTGGGTTTATACTTGTTATGTACAAAGCAAATAAACACCAACAGCACCAGCTACCATCTGCATCCTTCAATATATACAGCAGAAGGGTCCAACACACAGCACACCTCTCTACTAAACGACCCCCTGACAGGGCACACGGACAAACCACTCACACACGAAACAGAGCAGGGACCCGGCGGCGGAGACAATGAAATTGTAGACAAACGAAAAAAGGGGGGTTAGTTCAACCTAGCTAATGAGTTCCGCGCAAGGGGCGGGAATAAAATAGAGATTTATACCATTGGCAGAAAAACCTAAAAACGGCAAACCTAAGGTAAACCAAGGCTCCAACAAATGCAGTAGGTGCCGCTGGTGTGGCCCAGATGTGGATGTCAACACAGCGGGCTCTCCCACACCAGCGGCACTGTAGCATCAACACAGCCCGCTTGACCAATGCTTGAAGATCAAAGGCATAACGCAGCCAAGAAAAAAAACGTGCTCATAGAGCGCACACACCGGCAGAAGGTAAGGAATGAGCACACCCAACCAAGGCTGTTCTTTCAGCGCTGGATGACGAGTGGAACAAATCGAGGTGCTCCAAGAGGATTTCAAGGAGCACAGCAAACACACACAGACACGCTCACATCACCCAGGGCACACAGCACAGCGGATCACGGACGTGCCGACAAGGCCGTATAACCACACGCGGTCCTAACCAGTCTGCAAGGTGTAACCACACGCAGCCCTAACCAGTCTGCAAAAAAAATTACAGTGATTGACGTGCTGACAAGGCGACTGGACATGTTTGCAGCAGGCTCGCCCAAACATGCAGCACTGGCACAGCAGAAGGGGTCCCCCCAAAGCATGCCTGTGCGCCTCCTGACAACCACGCACGTGCCTACCTCACTCAAATTACTAGCTTGCGCATCACAACTGGCTGTTCTTGCCTCTGCCCCACAGGTACTGGTATGCACATGCGGCAGTGGATGCTGGGACATATGGCACAGGGTGTACCCCGGCAGCTACCCCGCATTTAGTGCCCCCCTCTCCAATTGCGTGTGTGTGGCCACTGGTGCTGCTGCGCGTGCTGCTGCAGGTGCTGGGATCAACCACCTGAAGGGCAGGCGCAGAGGTGATAGCGATAGTATGAGCATGTGCGCATGCATGTTAGGGTGTGTGTGTGCGTGTGTGTGTGCGCGCTTGTGTGTGTTGTGTGTGTACGTGTGTGTGCGTGTGCGCATGCTGTTGTGTGTGTGCTTGTAGATATGTGTGTGCATGCAGTTGTGTGTGTGCGCGCATGCATATATGTATGTGCATGTAGTTGTGTGTGTGCTTGTAGCTTTGTGCCTGCCTTTTTGTTATTATTGGCGCGCACACACACAGGCAAGCATGAGCAGCAGTTGCCAAAAAGCAAGTTTCACACTTATTACAAAAAGACCTGTAACACCATCACTATATGGATAAAAAAAGTAGTTAAGCTGTACACTACAGCCTATTTTAGCGCTGCCGGCTGCGGATACAGTGCTGTGAGTCCTGTCTGAAGCAGGCATGTGCCAGCTAGACGAGTCATTTTAAGGCACATAGTAGACCTAAAAACCGTTCATGGTCCCTACATTTTGGAGAGAGTTGGATTTGCTGGACGGGCCTCCCTCTCGAGTTTTGCTGGCATGGAGACGATTGCTGGTACTCTCGGAGCTGCTGCTTGATGCTAGTTTCATGAGCAGGTCGAGATCTTCCTGTTGGTGTGCGTGTGTGTATGTGTGTGTGTGTGTGTGTGTTTGTGTGTGTGCATATGCGTGTGTGTATACACGTGTGTTTGCGTGCGCTTATGAGCTGTTGTAAAATACCAATCCGAACTTGATTAAACCAGTTGCAGATGAGTTTGAGCTAGAGAACCTATAACGTTCTGGTGCAGGAGTTTGCCAACAACTCTGCTGAAAAGACAGCACCCTACTACATCTAGCTGCATCTAGGAGTTTCCCCAACATCCTTTTCTAGTAAATCACCTGAAAGACTCTACCTTAGCATGAAAGACACATTAGCATGAAAGACTACATTAGCATGAAAGACTCTACATTAGCATCATCTTTGCACAAGCAAGATCATGCATGCTTTCACACTCTCCCTCTCGCACATGCCCTCTCTATACACAAGCTCTCTCAAATCACGTCCTCTCGATCAACTTTTCAGTACATGTCCTCTCTATAAACCAACTCTCTTGCACAGGCCCTCCTCTACACCAACTCCCCCGCACACGCCCTCTCACTTAGATTTGGACTTGCACACCAACTCCCTCGCACACGCACACGCCCCCTCTCACTCAGGGTTGGCCAGAACCATATATACACGGTGTATATATGTACGGTAATTTTGGCCGGGAAATCACCAAATATACGGTCATATACAGTATACAGTGTATATATACGGTCCTGGCCAACCCTACTCTCACTGTACGAGCTCTCCTACACATGCCAAATCTTTCTACCAACTCCCTTGCACGTACCTGGTCAAGCGTAGGCGGCTGGTGCGTGCCACTTGAGGACAAGGCAATGGGACACATGGAGTTAGCCGGTGCGGATCCCTGGATATGCATGTGAATATGTGTGTGTATGAGCAGGCATGTATGTGTGCATTTGCATTTGTCCAAGCACGCGTGCTTGTGCTGGAGAGTGTGCGTCTGTGTCTATGTGTGTGTGCGCATGTTTGTATACATGTATGTGCTTACGCGCGTGTGCACGTGCGTGTGTGTGTAATATTGATTTGGGAACTCTGATTTACACAATCTACCCACACATGCTTCAAGCACAACCTCCTCAACAAGCTGGTCGACGCACTTCATGTAGAAGTTGCAGCTGTCACCCCACACCACAAGTAGGACAGCTGTCACCCCACAGCACAAGCAGCTGTCACCCCACATCACAAGCAGCTGTAACCCCACATCACAAGTAGGACAGCTGTCACCCCACATCACAAGTAGGACCTCACATCACCCCACATCACAAGTAGGAATGTGAAGAGGTCAACGGGCCAATGTCCACCATCAGCACAATCATCTTATTTTTGGGGGTTAGACATCAACCCTTCAGGCTTCCACCCTCCAGCCTTTTAAACACCACCAATCCCCCCTCTATACCACATGTATGCAGGTCAGCATGGTACCTAGCTTGGTAGCTGTGTTTACAACACATACCCTCAGAATGTCCAGACTGGTGTCTTAGACAAAGACGTCACCTTTAACAATTTCCCTGCCCTTCAATCCGATCCAAATCAGTACCTTTGAGACTAAGGGATCACCGATTGCTGCTCCACTCCAGTGCGGCGAATTCACCTCACAAGCATGCAATCTGTCTCATGCACGCTCAGTGACGCAATCTGTCTCATGCAAGCTCAATGACGAAATCTGTCTCATGCACGCTCAGTGATGAAATCTGTCTCATGCACAATCAGTGACGCAATCTGTCTCATGCACGCTCAATGATGATATCTGTCTCATGCACGCTCAGTGACGCAATTTGTCTTATGCACGCTCAGTGATGAAATCTGTCCCATGCACGCTCAGTGACGCAATCTGTCTCATGCACGCTCAGTGATGATATCTGTCTCATGCACGCTCAGTGACGCAATCTGTCTCATGCACGCTCAGTGATGAAATCTGTCCCATGCACGCTCAGTGTCGCACGGCGTGCCAGCTGCAAACACATAGCATCTTTGCAAAAAGATAAATCCTTGGGCACCTATGGTCGCTTTTCGTTTTTTCTGTCGCACCCCCGCAGCAACTCTGAGTCTAACCTTTAGCTGGAGGTGGCATCTATGCAGATTGCATAGCCTCCGATCTGGCACCACCTTTTCCCTGACACTCTTGACCTGTCTCCATGCGGTGAGGGGATGCAGCCTCCAATCTGGCACCACCTATTTTTAACACTGTTCAGCAATCCACCTGTCTCAAGTAGCATAGCAGTAGCCAGCAGGTGGTATCCACGCAGCCTACTGTTGCATCTCCACTTCCCACGGAGCTTCCAACCCACCTGTGACTGCAGGTAGCCGTCATCTACGCAGCGAGGCTCCAGTTCAGCACCAATTTCTCTAGGATTGCTGCTGCACGACAAGAGGCCACTCGGCAACGCCTCTCCTTGGCACCCTTTGCTCTCTAGCACCATCCCTGCACACGCATTGTCACAAGGAATAGGACTCGGCAACAATAGGTAGAGGCTGGTTGGCAACGTTTCTCCTTCGCCCCCCTCTGCTCTCCAACACCGTCCTCGCACATGCATCATTGTTACAAGGAACAGGACTTGGCGATACGAGGGAGAGGCTGGTTGGCGACGTTTCTCCTTTGCCCCCCCTCTGCTCTCCAGCACCGTCCTCGCACATACATCATTGTTACAAGGAGTAGGACTTGGCGATACAAGGGAGAGGCGACTTAGGGATGTATATTCTTTGCCCCCTTCGCATTTGCACGGCGTGGCTGCTGGACCTCATAATCCCCCTAAACATTTGCCAATCAAGATCACGCACCCAAAACATTCCTCTCCCTAACGCATTCCTCTAAAACGTTTGCCAATTAAGAGCACGCACCTGGGTTTTGCTCAAGGTGAAAGAACTGCCGCTTGAAGTTGTCCAACGCACTGGGGTTCTGGAAGGACGACTTCATCTTTGTGTTGACCTGGGGGTGGTATCTGAAGGACAAACAGAAGCAGCGAAACAATCAAGATCATGACGCGCTCACGTGTTGACCTGAAAAATGAGGTGCCTGAAAGACGGACAGTACGGAAGTAGCACAGCAAAAAAAAGCGACGTGCGAACATGTGAATGTCCTCCTTATCCAAGGACGTGCAAGGGCGACCCAAATGCAGCAGCGCCTTTCATAGCAAACACCTCTGTGACCTTGGTGAATTGTACATGCAGCGCCTCTCGTTAATGAATTCTTCACTTGTGTAATTCACGTGTTAACCGAAAGGGGGGATGCTCGGGCAGGCGAGCCAGTTATAATGCAATGCACGCTTTTGGCGATAAATGTCAGTCCACGCATTTTTCCTGTTGACACAGACTTTCTTTATGAGAATCATTTGAGATCAACGAGGCACCCGTCACTCACTCTAAAATCTCCTGGTAGATGAGATGCCTCACGTCCTCCATGGTGACCTTGCAGCGGTCGAACTGGAAGGCCAGCTTGCTCACGGGCTGCGCCAAAGGCTCACGAGAGCTTAGGTGCAAGCCTGCGCACACAAAGGGCAGCGGTGCTTGCAGTTAGTATTAGCCTGCACTGCTACACCAAACGACGGTGGGAGTTAGCAATTAACATCTATTGTTTATTGGCCACCTCACACAAATGGTGTTAGCAGCAAACATGTAACCTGTAGCAGTAGGGCTGGCCTTGACTATATAAGCACGGTGTTATACGGTATGTTGTCAGGAAGCTCATTGAAATTACGGTCATATACGGTGTATATATACGGTTCTGGCCAACCCTATCTGTCAGCCACCCCACCTAGACAGAATCAGCAACAGACATTTCTAGGCCACCTGATCTAGCTGAAGCCACCACTAGCCCACCTACCCCCTTAGGAGGTATTAAGGTGAGCCAAAGGAAAAAATGATATAAGGCAGACTCATGATGACTGTTTCAAGCATGATGATATAAACACACGCGGGATGCCCACTTGGTGCTCTAAGAATGTTCAGTCAGTACAAGTAGTGGGAAAGGAGCCACTTCAAACCCACCTCTGAAGTAAGGGTGGGCGAGAGCTTCCTCAGCTGTTGGTCGGTTGACAGGGTCAAAAGCGAGGAGGCCCTTCAGGATGGACAGAGCCCCAGGGTCGGCTGTGAGAAGGATTTGTTGCGTGTGAGCAAGCAATGGTGTGAAGTCGTTATCACAATGGTGTGAAGTCGTCATCACAGATCAAAAAGCATTAATGCTACTACAGAGTTGAAGCTAGGATGCCCTTCAGGGCCGCTCATTCTGAGCGTCGCAAGAACCTGGCAGAGTCAGCTGCGTTAGAATGAGCAATGGTGTCATGGTGTGGGTGCGTTCCGCAAACACAATGTGTTGTACACTAGCAGCAAATTGTCCCTTGTATACTAGCAGCAAATTGTCCCTTGTGCACTAGCAGCAAATTGTCCCTTATACACTAGCAGCAAATTGTCCCTTGTGCACTAGCAGCAAACTGTGTGCCACCCCTCTCACCTTTTGGGAAGTACTCCTCAAAGGCAATGCCTGCCTTTGGCTTCATGTTGGACAGGAAGCGACGAGCCTTCTCATTGCGCAGGTCGTGTCCAGACACATTTTTCCAGTCAGCATTGCTACACATCTACAAGCTCTAGCAACTTTAGAACCTTTATCGTGAGTCGTGGCTATGCACGACGAGCTTGATCTTCAAAACGTTGAGGATCAGAAAAAGGGAGTGTGACTCCAAACCTTGACAAAAACCTTGAAGGATGGAATGCTAAAAAGTCAGCGGTGAGCTGCGGCTATGCAGGATACGCTCAATTCCAACCCCGTGCGCCCAAAACGCTAAGTCGTTCTGGTGACGAGCCTTAAGGAATGAAAGGAAAGGGGAAGAGGAGTGTGAGGTCACACCTTGATGATGACTTCTGGAGGTGGAGTGCCGAGCAGGTCTGTGATGAGCTCCAGTTGGTGAACCACATTCTTGCCAGGAAATAGAGGCTTGCCCAGGAGCACCTCAGCAAACATGCAGCCGACAGACCTGCATGCAGGAGCACGCACACAAAGGTGAGTTTGAGTAGTCACACACACACACACACACAAACACACGCTCACAGACAAACAGAGAAGAGAGTGCAAAGATTCACTCATCAAGGGTACAAAGACTTACAAGGACAGGTTGCATTGCTGTGCATGTAAGCATAAGCACACATGCACACAAATGCGCATGCAATACGCACGCGCAAGCATACACACACAACGGTGCCACAGGTACACATTTCACATTTCTAGTGCAAGGAAATGTGTGACCACACCCTGCAACATGCATAATGACAGGTAACTGGCCAACCCCAAAATGAAGGCAGAGGCTTGCACGCACCACACATCAATGGCTGAGGTGTACTTTGCGAAGAAGGAGCCACAGAGCTCAGGGGCGCGATACCAGCGTGTGGCCACGTAGTCAGTCCAGAAAATGGTGGTGGGCATGTTGTCAAAAGCTGTGTGTGAGACGAGTGCAACACAGAACACAAAATGCATTGATGGGGTCATGGCTTTGGTGGCACGTGGCTTTGGAGTCTGTCCAGGAAGCAGCGGTAGGGCATGCTGACATAGGCTGTGTTTGACGAGTGTGACAGAACACAAATGCATTGATGGGGTCATAGTTTTGGTAGCACGTGGCTTTGTGCCGTGTTGATATAATGGTGGAAAGAATTTTGTCAAAGGCTTAGCAAGTAGGGCTGCGCGGCATGAACACTGACTTGTGTACATTGTTGCCAACAACCTTAGTTCAGGAACAAGTATGAGGCTGCAATAGTCTTGCGCCACCACTGCCACCATCACTGCCACCGCCATTGCCATTAACACTGCCACCGCCATTGCCACCACCACTGCCACCACCATTGCCACCACCACTGCCACCACCACTGCCACCACCACTGCCACCATCACTGCCACCACCACTGCCACCATCACTGCCACCGCCATTGCCACCACCACTGCCACCACCAATGCCACCATCACTGCCACCGCCACTGCCACCGCCACTGCCACCGCCACATAGCGACACTAACTGTATATCACAGAAAAGTTGATCAAGTAGCTGCCACCCATGAAACACAAACGTCGATCAAAGCAGCTGCTGCATAGCTCACCTGGGCGCGCCAACCCAAAATCTGCATGTGAGACATTGTGTGTATAAGTGAGTGGGTGAGTGACACAGAGTAAGCGGGTGTGTGTATGGTGTGTGTGTGTGTGTGTGTGTGTACGTGTGAATGTGTGTGTAAGTGTTTTGAGTGCTTGTGGTGTGCGTTTGTGTGCGTTTGTGTGTGTGTGCGCGTTTGTGTGTGTGTGTGTGTGTTTGTGTGTGTGTGTGTGTGTGTGTGTGTGTGTGTGCGCGTTTGTGTGTGTGTGTAAGTGTGTGTAAGTGTGTGTGTGTATGTGTGTGTGTGCGTGAGAGTGCTAACAGACCACGGAAACAACCTCCTGTGCAACAGCGGTGCCCACTCACCGCAAATCTTGAGCTTACAGTCCGAGTTGGCGAGGATGTTCTTGGGTTTCTGTGTGCAAAGAAGCACAACATGATGAAAACAGCCGGCGTCAGGACTGGCATAAACAGCATGAGCAGGTATGAGCAAAAGGGGTTTGGGCCATTCTTTTGGCGAGGCTTAGGGGAGGGAGGGGAATGTCTGAACTGACCAACTGATAAGTTGCAAGGCTGAAAAGCGAAGGGAGTATAGTTGAACACGCAGGCCAGTGCAATTACACACATACTGAACAAAAGCACTCACCAGGTCGCGGTGGTACACTTTTGCTGCAGGGCAAGGGAGGCAGCGAGCGAGCATAGGTAAGTCAAGAGTCATGAAGCAATCAAAAAATAAAGCAGCGGGGTGTGGGAAATGCAAGGTAAACATGGAGCGGAGAAATCGGAAGCCAATTCAGACACACAAGCAACTGAGGAGAAGGTTGCCAGAATGTTGCACGCAGCATGAGTTTAAAGCATATCATTTGCTTCACCTGCAAATTGTCATGCAGTGCCAGAGTGAAAGCTCTAACAAAGCCTTAGCAGAGGCCGCCCAGCCGAGGCTAGTGTTTTATCGGCTCTTACAAAAGATAATCTCTGGGGGAATGCAAGGCAGGTTGTGTGCTTTGACAAAACACGTGATGTGTTGGGCTTCATAACTCAAGCATCCAGTTGAAGCAGGGAGGCGAGGCGGGCAGCTAAGCTATTACTTGTGACTGTGACAATTTGAGAAAGTGAGGCATCCCTGGACATAAACATGCCGTGCACACCTCCGCCCAAACCACCCACATTCTTACCTACACCCTCGCCCTCACCCTCACCCACCCATACACCCACACTCACACTCACATCCACACCCATGCCCACACCCACACCCACACTCACACGCACACGCAAGCCTGCCTAAACCACCTACCGGAGTGGATGTACTTGAGGCCACGCAGCATTTGATACAGGAAAAATTGGTGGTGCTCTGGGGTGAGGTCGTCGTTGGCTTTGATCACCTGTGAAAACACACGTGACGGGTAAATTGTGTGAACACACCCTGCAGCAGAAGTGTGACACACACACAAGGGGGTAGCTAGAAGATTGAGTAGAAAGACGTATTAGACCCTAACCCTTAAGATTGAATGGAAGAGCGTGCTCAGGAAGTCAGATGGTTCTTCACATCATTGGAGGACATGATTCCCCACATCATTGGACGAAAGTAAGAGGGTGCTCCTGGACACCTAGAGGCTGTAGAACGAAGCAGAGGGCCAGCGCTGCGGCTTTCTCAAGCAAATGTATTAGCAAGCGTCAGGTGGAGCAACAAAGAGGTATGTCATGTCAGAGTTCATACGAGCACAGCACGGGGTAAGGCACGTCCATGGACTGCAGAAATCAGTGCACATTAATTATCTCACGAGTTTCTTATTTCAGGTTTGCTGCAAGCCTCCTGGACGCGACTGCGTTCAAAGACACAGGCACGGAACACTTCCCTACGATAATAAGCTGATCACCTGTTCCGCTACTGTTGTGCTCAGATAATCTGTACATTAGGATAAAAAGCAATCCTAATAAAGCACGTGTGGCTTTCTGACCGACCACGTGTAAGATAACTTCAACCCACAGGGTAAGTCACTTGTATGTTGTTGTAGGGTGTAGGGTAACAGATCACAAGACACTGAGTTTCCTGGCCTCACACAACTCTCTTCACACCCACCTGGTGCAAGTCCGTCTCCATGAGCTCAAACACAACATAGATGTCCTTGAAGTCTCGCGCGCTGGGGGGCAGGCAGATGTGCTTGATCTCCACCACGTCTGCACGAGAGTGTGAACAATGAACGCAACACACATTTGTAGGGCTTTTGATGTCTTGCGTGTGCTAAGGGGGGCTGGCAAACATGCTTGCATCCCATGAAACCCACGACGTCTGCAGCAAAAAGCAACATATTATGACGTGTAGCGAGCTCTTGATTTTGTGCGCAAGGACAAGTGCGGAAGGGCAATTGTGCTGTTGCTTGTCACAAAAGATGCCCGCTCAAAGGACAAGGTCAGTAAAATGTTACTTGCTCAAACAGGAATGTGGTGAATGGCAACCAGGTTGCTATTGAGACCATTGGAATTCCTCCGGAAAGCTGTGTCCAGGACCAAACGTATTGCCCTGCTTTTTAAATTGAATTCACTTTTTAGGTTCTTACCCGGGTGCTTGAGGAGCCTCAGGAGCTTGATTTCTCGAAGTATTCTTGTAGCATCCGACACGTGATCAAAAATGTTGGTGATCTTCTTGATGGCCTGCGTGGTTGGGGGTGCTTTGTGAATGTGTTGTAGATGGTGGAATACAAATTGTGGATGATGCGAACAACTCAAACAGAAGAGGAGGGCAAGAGAGCGGCGTAGTCTGCAATGGGCATCATGATTTGCTCAGAACAATTGCGAGAGCTGAAGCAAACCCAGACAATAAACCAGGGTTTAAAGTGCACAACGTACTCACCACCTTCTCCCCTGTGTATTGGTCCTCTGCACTGCATACCACACCGTAGGAGCCCTGTGGGTGGGTTTCAGGAGTACGTGATTGTATGTGTGTATGTATGTGTGTGTGTGTGTGTGTGTGTGTCAAATAACAATTCAGCACACAGATGGTTTTGTGCAAGCGTGTGAGTATGTGTTGAAGGAGGGGAGGGTTGTTTTTGTGTGTGTGTAAATTTACACTTCAGCACAGGTGGTTGTGTGCAAGCGTGTGTGTATGTGTTTGGGGAGGGGGGGTTGTTTGTGTGTGCGTGTGTTTGCGCGTGCGTGGGTACACACGTTTGGTGTGTGTGTGTGTGTGTGTGTGTGTGTGTGTGTGTGTGTGTGTGTGTGTGTGTGTGTGTGTGAATTAACACTTCAGCGCACAG
>Ga0307963_1003553_pt1:0-5000 | contig 12395 bp, 12 predicted proteins | sample OrgLakmetagen594_FD_201829 | JGI IMG/M metagenome (GOLD analysis project Ga0307963, IMG submission 201829) | Saline water microbial communities from Organic Lake, Antarctica - #594 | ecosystem: Environmental > Aquatic > Non-marine Saline and Alkaline > Saline | place: Antarctica: Organic...
CACATTTGTGGCCTGTACCCACCCTGCCCGCTCTTTGCTAGCACCGTGTTGACTCTGTCAATCTCGTTGCGCATGAGGGCCATGAATGTCGCACGCTCCTTGGCCACACCACTGTCGATGTAAACAAGCGTTAGCTGAGCGTTAGATGAGCATTGGAAGAGCTTTGAAAGAGCATTGGAAGAGCATTGGATGAGCATTGGAAGAGCAATGGATGAGCATTGGAAGAGCATTGGAAGAGCAATGGAAGAGCAATGGATGAGCATTGGATGAGCATTGGATGAGCAATGAGCAAGCGGCGTAGATGACCATGGAGGAGCATTGAATGAGCCAAAAATTGAGCATTAATTGTGCATTAGATGTGCGTTGATGAGCAAGAATTTAAGCAGCAACGGACACCCTCCACTTCATGGCTTGGAACATTGAATCTCCAAACAAACACAAAAACTTGCCAAGCCTAACTCAATTTGCTTTTCTACGCGCGTGTGATCAGAACAAGTTAAGCAGGAGCTTTAATGTTTTTCAAACTTGAGGCAAGCAAGTGTGTGTGTGTCTGTGTGTGTCAGCGTGTGTGTGAGTGTGTGTGTCAGCGTGTCCGTGTGTCAGCGTGTGTGTGTGTGTCTGTGTGTGTCAGCGTGTGTGTGAGTGTGTGTGTCAGCGTGTGTGTGTGTGCCTTTGTGTGTGTGCCTTTGTGTGTGTGTGTCTGTGTGTGTCAGAGTGTGTGTGTGTGTGTGTGTGTGAGTGTGTGTGTGTGTGTGTGTGTGTGTGTGTGTGTGTGTGTGTGTGTGTGTGTGTGTGTGTGTGTGTGTGTGCGTGTGTGTGTGTGTGTCTGTGAATACCATGTACCTGAAAGCTGACAACTGACAGCCACCGCCTCATCTCGCGGATTATAAGCAGATAAAATGTCTGAGGTACTTTTTTTCAATCCAAGCAGGGGTCCATGGTATTCACACATACTTGAGAAAAGACACCATCACTTGAGGCATGCTTAGCTCACCCTCCTCTTTGGAGGAGAGCACTAAAAGCAAATGCTTAAGTATAGGGTTGGCCAAAACCATACATACTTACGTATAAGCATGGGTAACTAGGGTGTATGATTTTGACAGCGAGGCTCGACGAGTGTTGTCGAGGGCAAGGCTCGTCGATATAGGCCTTAATTGGTGCATCACGGTTAGAAAACCACTTTCTGAAACTTGCGCGGATAGAAAAAAGTCCGAAATTTTTTCTGGAGTTCATGATTTATAATTAATAATCGTGAAGAGATCGGACTGAAAAGAGCTGTAGGAAGTGTTTGGAGAATTTCTCATGGTGCATTGCCTGGACAGGCATACGCACAGCAGATTGGCCGGAAATAAGTTCCATATATTCTAAATATTACAATGGTAATATTAAGAAAATAATGTACAAAATTACTGCACATTTTGGGGCGTCGAGAAATAAAAGTCTGACACTTCCCTGAACAAGACTGTGACATCGTGACGTTCCATTTTTGCATTACACACTAATAATGAACATCATAAAACAAAAAAAGCGGTTGATTTTCCCAATTTTTAAAGATTTCCCCTGATTTCCCCCCAAAAATGGACACCCTAGTTGCCGTCTAGGCTTTGACAACAGTGACGTCGAGGCTCGACTAGAGGTTGGCACACCCTTACATACGTGTATACAGTATTTTTAGCACAGGGAAATTGCCGTACATACGGCCATACACGGTGTACTTATACGGTTTTGTCCAACCCTACTTAACTACCCTATCTAAGATCATAAATACTACAGTCATCAAAGAACAATGCAAGGACGTCAGACACAGACATCGGTGAGCATTGGCGTAGATGCACAATGGCCTACAGCCATGCACATGACACCAGGAAGCAATTAAAGCCACTCAGCTACCAACACCCGCTCACCCAACACACACAAACTCTCACACACACACACACAAAACATACACACAAGCACTCACACACTCCAGGTTGCCGGTCTAGCAGCACGTTTGTTAAAGCTCACAGTCATTTCTTACGACAGGAAATCAGCTACCAAGCAAGTAAGCACCAACACACACACACACACACACCTTCCGGTTGCCAGATCAAGCAGTGCGTTGGTAATGGCACGCAGTCGCTTATCACGTGCCTTGGCCTCCTCTTCAGCAGCCTCCTCTGCTGACACTGAATCTGCCTCCAGGTCCGCTCCTGTGTGTGTGTATTGTGTGTGCGTGTGTGTGCTTGTACGAGTGTGTGTGTACGAGGGTGTGCGTGTGTGTGTGCATGCGTGTGTATGTATGTGCATTTGCTTGCGCATGTATGTGTTGACTGTAGAACATCCAGCCAACACATACATGCGCAAGCAAACGCACACACGCACACGCACACACACACACAAACACACACGCACAAACATGCTTACTCACCAAATACCCACATGAACATAGACACATACACACAAGATCATAAACACATACACATAAAATCATAGATCATAGACACATATACATAAGATCACCCCCTCCTCACCTGACTGCGTGTGCGATGTGGCCAGAGTGGCCGCTCCTGCGCCTGTCTGACATGTACACACACACACACACACACACACACACACACATACTGACTGACTGACACTGACTTCATCACTACCCTTTCCCTCACCTGAGTGTGGGTGCCCTGTTGCTGTCGTGGCTGCTTCTGCGGCTGCCTGTGCAGCGCGCTCCTCTTCTTTGATAGCCTCTTTGATGGCGGCAGTGGCAGCAGTCTGCGAGAGGGCAGCGACGTGTATGCGCTTGTGTGTGTACGAATATGCAAATATAGGTGTGTAGTGGATCTGAATGTGTGTGTGAGCTTACGTGTGTGTGTACGTAAGTGCACGCATGTATGTATGTGTGTATGCGTATGAGTGTGTGTATGTATATGTGTGTGTGTGTGTGTTAGTGTCACTGTTCTTATCACTAGCCTTTGCTTTTGACACTCCAAGGCGTGCATGTTCACGGAATGCCAATACACACTACTATAGTGCACGCCTCAGAGCACAGAACCGGTGGTGTGTGGTTCTGTGCTGTGGTGGTGTTGCGTGGTCAAAGGAAACAGAGTGCACGACGGAACATACACCTTGACATCTTTCTTCTGGCGGCTACTGACCTTGTTGAGGAATGCTTTGTGTCTTTCTCATGAGCAAGCACGGCACGTTCACTACACAGTGTACTTTCTCATGAGCAAGCACGGCACGTTCACTAAACTGTACTTTCCAAATGAGTAAGCACGGCACGTTCACTACACTGTTCTTTCCAAATGAGCAAGCACGGCACGTTCACTACACTGTACTTTCCAAATGAGAAAGCACGGCACGTTCACTACACTGTACTTTCCAAATGAGTAAGCACGGCACGTTCACTACACTGTTCTTTCCAAATGAGCAAGCACGGCACGTTCACTACACTATACATTCCAAATGAGCAAGCACGGCACGTTCACTACACTGTACTTTCTCATGAGCAAGCACGGCACGCTTACTACTCTGTACTTTCCAAATGAGCAAGCACGGCAAGTTCACTACACTGTACTTTCCAAATGAGCAAGCACAGCGCGTTTACTACTGTGTACTTTCCAAACGTTGACAATCAGGTTTTTACCACTCCAAACCTTGCAGACACACTCCCTTTTATTCTTGCAAGAAATTACGATTCACAAACACCTTGATTATCTTCTCGGCAGTTGCCAACCTTGCAGAAGCCCACTTCTTTTTCCTTTGACCACGCAACACCACACCACAAAACCACACACCACCTCACAATGCAAGATAACGTAGACTGGGCCTCACATACCTTGACAACATTCTTGGCAGTTGCCAACCTTGCAGAAGCCCACTTCTTTTTCCTTTGACCACGCAACACCACACCACAAAACCACACACCACCTCACAATTAGGGTTGGCCAGAACCCTATATATACGGTTGTATATATATTCTGGGCAGAGTAATCACCAAATGTACAGTCGCATGCGGTGCGTATATACGATTCTGGCCAACCCTTCTCACAATGCAAGATCTATCGTAGACCGGACAACACACACACCTTGACAATCTTCTTGGCAGCCGCCGACCTTGCAGACGCCCGCTCCGTTTCTTCTGAGCGGGCAAGCTCTGAGCGGATGGCCGCCTCCTCCCGCTTCAGGAACTCCAGCTTCTGCTGCAGGGCCTTTGTGGGGTCTGCATCCTTCACAGTCCCTTGCTCAGCAGCGACAGTGTCCACAGCCTCCTCTGGAATGACGTGGCCAAGTGCTTCCTTCAGCTTGCCATATGCAGCGTCCTTCTTGGCTGCCACATCCACAGGCTCGGTTTTGGGTATGCTGTGCGCACAGAATCAACACACACAAAGCAAGTTGGAATGAGAGAGAGAGAGAGAGTCCAACATCTCATCCCCAGTAATTGAAACAAAACGCGCTTGGGTGTGCGTAAGGAAGGGTGATTCCATAGTTGCTTCACAGAGGAGAATCAAAAAGCCCACACGTGAAATGTGGGCCTGCTTGCGTTCAGGGAGCGATCAGCAGAGAGGATGGGAAGAGTAGGGTTGGCCAAAACGAGAAAAATACATGTATATATATAATATATATATATACGGTATTTCTTGCAGGGATTTGATCAAATATACGGTCATATGTGGCGTACATACACGGTTCTGGCCAACCCTAAATAAGAGCATGCTCACCTGGGTGTGTTTGAGGGTGCGGTGATGGTGAACGTGCGAGACAGCAGCAGCAGCGAAGAGGGAAGGCCACGGTGCAGTGACAGGTCCAGCCAGTCCTGTGTGTGCGTGTGTGTGTGTGTGTGTGTATGTATGTAGATGAGCATGTGCCCGTTGGATTCGTCCACTTTGGTTGCTTTATAGACGCCTCAACCTTGACCAGTAAAACACATGTACACACACATACATACATAAACATGCACGGACCACTCACCCGCATCTGTCGTTGTATGAATGCCACTGCTCCTTGTGACCAATAGAACACATGTA
>Ga0307963_1003553_pt1:10000-12395 | contig 12395 bp, 12 predicted proteins | sample OrgLakmetagen594_FD_201829 | JGI IMG/M metagenome (GOLD analysis project Ga0307963, IMG submission 201829) | Saline water microbial communities from Organic Lake, Antarctica - #594 | ecosystem: Environmental > Aquatic > Non-marine Saline and Alkaline > Saline | place: Antarctica...
GTGGCTCTCCAGCGCTGCGCACACACACACACGCACACACATTAAAACACAATTGTCAAAGAAGGAAAGATAGGACGACTGATGTTCCAAATGTATGCTTGTAGCTTGTAGCACCATGTTGTTACGCCACAGGGCACACCCCTGAGGGGGAGTGGTCTCCAGCGCTGTGCACACACATACACACACACACACACATACACACACACACACACACACACACACACACACACACACACACACACACACACACACACACACACACACACACACAGAGATTGATCCACACATAGAATACAAAAAAAATCGTGATGATTCTTGCAGCAACGTGTTTTTGTGTCACATGGCCCCTCATCAGGGCTGGCGGCCCTCAGCATCACACGAAACTGAAAAGTTTGCATACAAAAGAAACGCCTTCATTGTTTTGATAAGTATACCACGTTTTGTATGACTGCATATTTGAAGATGATCCTGCCAAAAAGATTATGCATACAGCTCTGGCCAACCCACACAAGCACGTTAACCGAACAAGTGACCAGAAAGCACAGGATCAAACAACACGTTAATGCATAAATGGAGGCTTACAGCAACGGTTACACGCACAAACATATACATGCGCTGGGAAGGCCCACAGGGAGCGAACGGCTGCTGCCACACCAGCTTTCCAAGCAACAGAGCGTCCCAAAGTATTTGCAAACAAAGCCAACATTTCTAGGGTTGGCCAAAACGGTATATATGCACCGTATATTTGGTGAATTCCCTGCCAAAAATGCCGTATATACACCGTATATATATGGTTTTGGCCAACCCTAAACATTTCCTACGCACACCGCACCTGCACACGCGCTGGGAAGGACCACAGGAAGCGGGCGGTTGCCACCACGCCATTCTTGATGGACACCAGCACCCCCCAAAGTACCTGTGAGGAAGAGCATGCACACACAGAGCATGAGCACGTCATTGTGTCTGAGCGGAGCCTTGACGATATACACGGACACGGGCACGGACACGGACACAGACACGTACACGCACACGTACACGTACACGTACACGTACACGTACACGTACACGGACACAGACACAGACACAGACACGGACACAGACACGGACACGGACACGGACACAGACACAGACACAGACACAGACACAGACACAGACACAGACACAGACACAGACACAGACACAGACACAGACACAGACACAGACACAGACACAGACACAGACACGGACACGGACACGGACACTTGTGGATGGCCACATCCGCGTCTTGAGGGGCAGCAGCACTGCTTGATATGTCTGTGGGGAGGGAAACGCATGCACAGAACACGTGTGCAGAGCCGCCTTCGGACCTATGGTCAATTAAAGCGCACATATGGAGTGCTAGCCAAAAGTCATGCGTAATGACACCGTACATACGCATGTTTAAATGCAAGGCATTCTGCGCAGGTAGCCTCTGCCGAAAAGTGATATGAGAGAGAAGCTGACGGGTGCCCCTTTGCAAACACACTCTCATTAAGAGGCACAGCTTGCCTAAAAAGAAGCCCTTCGAGGTAAAAGAGTGCCCTAGACTAACCCGCCAGCAAAAGCAAGCTGAGCATCGTGAATACCCACTTATCCATGCATACCCACCCATGCATACCCACCCATGCATACCCATGCATACCCACTTACCTGACCCACACCCACATCGCTTACCCGCCCCTTCTTCCCCGCTATACCCCACTTTTTACAGCATCTTCACCATCTCCACACCTAAACCCAAAGACACAAACCGACACACACACACACACATCCAAACACAACACACCTGCTTATTCACCCACGCCCACATCCTCACCCACACCCCCTACATTTCCACCCACAAAGTGCCCACTCACCTGCCCTCCCGACTTGAGCGCGCTGGGCCTGCTGATGGCCCCTAAGCGTGCTTGCAGCGCGTTGTAGTCACTGTGAACAAATTACAAGCAACAGAAGGAGTGTGAGAGATCACACACTCATCCACAATCACACACACACAAACACACACACGTACACATACACACACACACGTACACAAACATGCGTTGTAATCACTGTGAACAGAATACAAGCAACAGAAGGAGTGTGAGAGATCACACAATCACACACACACGTACACACACATGCGTTGTAATGGCTGTGAATAAAATACAAGCAACAAAAGGAGTGTGAGAGATCACACACTCATCCACAATCACACACACACAGGTACACGTACACGTACACAAACATGCGTTGCGATCACGATGATAGGAACACCGTATGTGAAGGAGGAGCGTGCAGTCAACATCCCACCCCCCCAAACACCCACACCCCCACACCCACCACCACACCCACAACCCCTTCCACCATCCCCACCCCCACCCCGACATTCACACCC
>Ga0307963_1003555_pt1 | contig 12393 bp, 10 predicted proteins | sample OrgLakmetagen594_FD_201829 | JGI IMG/M metagenome (GOLD analysis project Ga0307963, IMG submission 201829) | Saline water microbial communities from Organic Lake, Antarctica - #594 | ecosystem: Environmental > Aquatic > Non-marine Saline and Alkaline > Saline | place: Antarctica: Organic Lake...
TGCTGTTTAAAGGGGTTGCTGTCCCACTACGTGCTTGTGTGATGCTGCTGTAAAGCTGCTGTGCGCCTGCTGCTGCCCCGAACCCGATTCGCTGTTTGCCTGAGATGGTTCGGCCCCCCCGCCCAGCAGGGGGCAAGTAAAAATGTGTCTAGGTAGCAAGAAGAAAATGATTAAAAATTGGATATTACAACTACTGCTGGAAGGACCTCAGACCATCAATAAGCCACAGCACGCACTGCGTGCGTTTCACATACTCTCTGGTTGCAAACACACTAAAATGAGGAATATGATAATAAAACAGGGATATGATTCCTTTCATTGCAAAATCCACTAGTTTGGCTGTCCTACTCTTTTTTGCCATCCCATGCGTTGTTGACTCGACCACAGAAGTTAATCCGTTTTTTTATCCCAGCCTTTTCAGGATACCTTGTTTAACCTCGTGTACCGCTCACGCACACTTGGCTCAACAAACTACGCTGCAGTAGTGGCAGTGGCAGTGGCAAGTGCAAAGCAAAGGATGTCTCTGAAATACGTGCGTTGGTAGTTTGATGCACTGCTGAGGCACATGGCAAAATGTTGCAGCCGGAGCAGCTGCAAGAACAGCAATTTGCAATCGCAGCAGCGGCAGTGTTAGAACGCTGCAGTGTGGATCCACAGAGTGCAATACTTGAGGTGCTAGGTGCTAGTAAAGAGCCTGTTGTGGATGGTCTGACACAATATTATATCTTCAAACAGAAGCTGCTAAACTGTGAACCCATTGATCTGTCACAGCAAATCACCATGCATCACTGCAAATTATAAGACTAAGCACAACAACTAATGCGGCTGTACTGTGGCTGCGACTGGAAGGTTAGAGTTGGCGGTCAGAGATACAGAAGAAGCTTAAGAATGCTGTGATGAGGAGTGCTGGAGATCCGTGCTCAGTATGCATGTGTACACAGAGTGCTCGGCAGGCCAGAGAAGTATAAAGCAGTTCTGGTTGGAAGAAAGTTGGGAGGAGTGCCTCAGTTGCATGCAGAGGACTTGCAGAAAGAACTGGGGGGGGGACTGGATTGTGAGGGGAAAGACATGCTTACATCTGTGTTTCTTGGTTGGTGCATTGGTGCATTTATCTCTGGAGCCACTCCTGTTTTGCTGCAATCTTGCACTTAACAAGCGTATCTCTCGTAACACGGTGCAGACAGCTTAGGATGTCGAGTTTGTGACTGTTGCTTGTTTATTGGTTTCTTAAAGGCTTGTTGCAAACGGAATGCCTGCTCACAGCACTGGTTTTCCAACATCTGCCTTGCATGTCTGATTCTTTTTGTGGTCTTTTTGAGTGCGGGTTAGGCAAGTTTCCCCGCTGCGTTAAAACTTAAGAGAGATTTCCACTTGTTTTCATTAAACACTGAACTTTCATGTTAAATGGGGGGGTTGATTGTATGTGTGTTGTAGCGCATACTTGCAATCCATGCTTAAGCAGGTACCATGATTCGTCGTGACAGCTGTCATGCTAAATCAGTGGCATGGATGATTGTGCCATTTTCCCCCGGGATTTATAATGTGAGCAACGGTTTGATGGTTATTTGGAATGCAACAAGGTATGCACTGCATTATAATTATACACAAGCAAGCACAGTCAAGGTTGGGTCTGGGTGCTACGGCGCGCAACCCCCCTGACCCACATTATTTCTTTTTTATTGTTTGCCTAAGTTAATACCCTCCCTTAATCATGCTGGCGGTGTTATCACTACCAGCGGAGTCTTTACTTTTCTTTTCTTTGCTTTGGTTGTTTGGCCAGCTTAGATGGTCCTCTTGTATCATCAATCTCACTCTTTCTCAGTCTGCTCCTCGGTGCGTTGCTTGAGCCGTCGCTTCCTTCTCGCGAGGAGAGGGAGGAGATGTTAAACACACCTCTATGGGATTTCTTAAAGAGATGGTTTAAGCCAGGTTCAAGTCTCTCTCGAGCAAAGGCTAGGAACTAAACTATTGACTGGCAGTACTCCTTCAATTCTCTCCTTTTCTCTGCTGTTTCTCAAATCCAGCTTGCTTTAACACACTGACGTATACCATATATATCACACACACTCTAGTCAGCTGCCGCACCTTTCCTCCCCAGGGCTGGGAAGTTGACTCGACCACCTGGCTGAGCATTAGGAATTGAGTAGTTTACTGAGCTAATTGAATACCGCAATATCAAAACCAGAAATCTGAATAAACTGGCTTCCCCAGCTCTTTGAACGAGACTAGGCAAAACAACCTCAACTGAAAAACCAACCAGCCAAATCACACAAACTGTCACTGTCACCAATTGGGTGTGACAGATCTCAGCCGTTTTGTCGTAAACCTCAGGGAGACACACTTGAAGTACTGGACACCTAATTCTGAAACCCAGCTTATTGAACGAGACTGGGCAAAGTAACCTCAAGAACTGAAAAACCAACTAACCAAATCACACGAATTGTTACTGCCAACAATTGGGCGTGACAACTTTGGTGGGGGAGACTCACGGCACTTCGGGCCAACGTGTCTCCTTTCCCTTTAATTGATGGAGGGAGTGTCTCCTTTGCTTCCCTTTAATTGATGGAGGGAGTGTCTCCTTTCCCTTTAATTGATGGAGGGAGTGTTTTGCTGCCTGTGTAGTTTTTTTCTTTCCAAAATACATGTTTCTCAACCTGCCTCGTTATGTCATCCGTAGTACAGCTCGTTTCTGACTTCGTGTTCACACACTACGTACATGACATACGTATACGTTTTGAGACAGTGACATGGAATCAAATCAACTCCCCCACCTGTGACCTATGTGATACTGATGATGTCCAAGATGAGCAGCATGTCCTTTTCCACTACGCCAATCCCCACGTGATTTCTCTCCGCAGGACATATGTGTCCCCCAACAGGAGCCCACATTGTGTTTAATTTCCTGAGCCAGAACAAGAACAAGCTTTATTTTTCCTCCATGCAGCAACTAATTGCTTTTTATGAGCAGGATAGCAGTCACACTTCTTGACTGAAGGCCTTTTTATTTGTAAAACCTTGTAAAGAGGAGGCCTAAGCTGAGTACTGAGGTGCAGGAGTTGCACAGCAAGCCTGCCTGCTCTTAGCTTACCAGAAAGCTCAGAAAAGTACGCATTGTAACCAGCCAGTATGCGTTGACATCATGATTCACAAAGGGAAGCAATGCCTGCTAAGGTTGTTGGGTAAGACGCACTGACTGACGGCCTCTGTAACCTCTGGAAGACACAACAAATATAATTTGTCACTTGCTGACAGTCTGATGATTGGTTATCAATTATCTGATCTGACTACATACAAGCAATGACATGAAAGCAATTCAACAGGTCAAATTATACCCCCTGAAATAGTCACACGATGAAGATCAGGGAAATTGTACCAATGCTAAACAGTAGTAAAGATGTATGGTGAAGAAGGCGGACACAGATTGTCTTGATACCTTTGAGCATGTAGTACCGTACAAGCAGTCAGAAAATTCTAGCGATAGTGGTTATGCAACCAGCATGTTCATGGCCAACAAATTGTCACCAACAAAGTCTTCCCCCCGGGCTAGCTATTTCCATCGACTCCCTGTGCTGCAGGTATTAAGGAGTGGCAAGGCTTGAAATCCATCGGCTCTTGCCCCACTGGAGTAGATTGCTGCTGCGTGGCTTGATGGCACATTGGCAGAGTGGACTGGTGCTGCGAGCGTCCTTGCTGCTGCTGTCCCTGTTCCTGCTGCTGCTGCTGCTGTTGTACACTCCCTCTACTTCTCTCTGCCTCCAACTGTGTTGCCCTTTGGTCTGCCGTGTCCAGAATCTTTTGAAAGGTGCTCAGAAACTCCTCAAGGACAACTCGCTCTTGGGCCTCAAACAAGACCTGGAAAAGTTCAATTGACAAGGATGCCAGCTGCATTAAGGAGAAGCTCTAAACAAGGCGTGTACACACAGTGAAGGATCAAGGATGGACAGGCAGGTAAATACTCGACTTTCAGAAGTGCTTTCTTTTGCTCAGCAAGATGTAAGGCGTGCGTCAGCCAGAATCGCTCAGGGCTATAACAGAACGTGCCTTTGGAACTCAGATACCATGAGTTATGAGCTTGCAACCCTTGTTAGTTTTCTGAGTGATCATGGCGACCAAACTTAAACGCCAACACGTCCCAATGCACTTATTTGTGTTGTACAGCAGCTTAAACCCAGCACTCCCGTCCAGTGGCTGCAAACTTGCCAGTACTGATTCATACTCACCAGCTGTGAGCACCTGTACAACGCTTGTCCACACGTGGAACTTCCAAGTAGTAGAAACTACTTGGTTTTCAAGCGTACAACAGGCTACAGCGAGCATGCCCGAGCATGCGCTGCAAAATGCAACAGAATCCAACTCCTCCATCTCACTCGGTCCTCAATTTTGAGATATTATACACCACAAGCATATCACGCACCTGTTGTTCCAGGGCCTGCTCACCCCAATCTGCAGAAGGTTGTTCTTGCTGCTGCAGCTGCTGCAGCTGCCGTTGCTCTTCATCCCTCGCAACAATCACAAGCAAATTGCACAGCTGCTCTACGAAGCTTGACTGGAGCAGGCTGTTGAGAGCCTGTGCAAGGAGTTAGTGCGTATGCATGAAGCAAGGTCAAAAGCACAAAGTGTTTGCAAACCAAAAAGGGGCAGCACAGAAAGGCAGACACGCGTGCAGGTCAAAAGCAATGCAGCATCAAGGACACGTACCAAGATAAAAGTTGGCCTTGGTACTGCCAAACTCACACCACGAATAAAGAAAACCACCAAATAAATTGTGTATCAGCACCTTGTGGAAAGCAGGCCAGCGTAAGGTCCTTGGCACGCTCACCCTCCCCCCCGGCCTGTCAGCAGCATCAGGGACAGCGGCAGCAGAAGTGGTGGCAGCAGTGGCAGCGGCAGCAACAGGGGCAGTAGTGTCAGAGGTAGTAATAGGAGGTGCAAGGGGCCTGCCTGATGGGGGGGGTGCTCGGATGGGTTGCAGGACTGGCAGCTGCGCGTGCCCGGCCTCTTGTGCAGTAGGAGGGGGCACACTTTGCCCTGGGAAAGAATGGGGAGGAGGGGCTATGTGCGTCAGCTGCAAGGGGATGTTAAAGGGGGGTGCGCTCCCCCCAGCCTCGGCTGCAGCAGGAATTGGGAGGGAAGCAAAGGGGAGGAATGGTGCCCCTTGACTGCCAAAAATAATTTCCAGCAGGGTTTGGATGCTCTGGATATCCTGGAGCGAGGGGGGGGCAAGGGCGGGGTCGGGAGGGTAGCCTGCGGTACGTGCTCGCTTGGCAAGAGGGCTGCTGGAGTGGGTTGGTCCTTGAGAATTGTTCCCGGCTATGATCCTGCTGGCAGCTCCGCCTCCTACCAACCTGTATTCGTGTATGTTGGTGTGTGCAATTATGAGTGTGGATGTGTGTGTGTGTGTCGGTGTGTTATGTGTGTGTCGGTGATTCTTAAAGTGTGTGAGTATGTAAGTATTTATGTATGTGTGTGTGTGCGGTTTGCATGTGTCAGTGCATGTGTGTGGTGCATATGTGTGTGTACAAGTCTATGGTGTGCACGTGTATTGTGTGTATACGCATGCACGTGCATGCCTTTTCTTGCTTTACTGCTCTGCCTTCAAGCTTGCCATTGAAAAGACGCATGCCAGTTTTCTCACTGCGAACTGTGCTGAAATAATAGCACGCAATCAGAAGCAAGCATTGGCCGTAAGCAACAATTTTAATATCTGATCTTATTAATGCTTTCTGTTGCAATACATCCTCACCCGTTAAACATGGGCTGCGTATTGAGGCTCGTAATGACTTGGCTTCGCTGCTCTGATCCCTGGGAAATTTGCACGTATAGTTGCACATATAATTGTCTCTACAAGGGTATTGCACAAGTTCATCCAAACTTCGAGCTATGACCCTCTTACCTCATAGTTCTTGCACTCCACGCACTTGCAAGCATCTGAGAACATGAACAATGAATGGAAACTTGCTTTAGATAATTTGCCATGTCAGAGATTTGCTCCTTTTTTGCCACCTGTGCCAACACTTTACAGACGAATGGTTTGTTAAATCAGAATGCAGTCTTTTGACTTAAGACCTCATGTTGCATGTTGAATTCCAGGCAAGTTCAATTCTGAGCTAGCAGCTAGCAAACATTATGAATCATAATTTATGATCACGTTTCCCGCTTTAAATTCAGTGTCAATATACGAGACCCAAGGGAAGTTTAATGAAAGTCACGGGCAGGCTTCTTTCAGTTTCTTTTCACAGGTAGGTCTAAGCGCATTTAGACTGATCAATCATTGTAACGAGCTGTGTGAGGCCCTCACCTGAGCAAAACACTCCTGCTTGAAAGCACTCACAGTACTTTTTAAGACACGCACTCTGCGCGCACAAATGGGTACATAATAAATAATTAGCCTGTCGGATTGCAGTTCTTGATTGCTACGCAGGGCTATACAAGGCACACGGTGAGAAGCGGAAGGGCACGGTAAAGGAAAAGTCCAGATTGCACACTCACGATTGGCGCATTTTGTGCCCATGAGGGCCGTGTAGCGCTGCGTGAGAGGCGAGTGTCCTAAATGACAGCAGGCCCACCTTTTTACAGTTGCACCCTTTGGAGTGCTTGCCCAAGGCGTCAACAGGGGGTTCATCAACCTCAAGTGCCTGGTTGGCCTGTGTGTGTATGTGAGCGTGTGTGTGCGTGTGTGTGTGTGAGTGTGTGTATGTGTGTGTGTGTGTGTGAGCATGTGTTGTGTGTGCGTTTCCATGTATGTGTGCGTATGCGCAGACGTGTCCAGAGCCGTCACAGCTTTTAAACGGTAGCTAGAGCATAATATGCTTATTTCTATTACTTCCTTTGCTTGAAAAGAGAACACATCACGCAGAACTTGGACAGAAACCTGAAATACTTTCAATGACAGGCTGTTTGCTGACCCACTAAGGATGATTGTTAATTATCCTTAGTGGGTCCTTGTAAGTGGTTGACGAGGAAAAAAGGGCTTTTACAATTGAGCACACCTTAATTTTGGGCCGAAAAGCGTTTGGGTTGCGCTCAAGGGTTGTTTCTACCGCTGACTGCCTTTTTGGCTCATTTTCGTGGTTGTTCAAGCAGTCCTTGCAGCTGCAGGCCTCTTCACAGTATTGCCCACTTGAGAAGCAGTCACAGTACCTGTAAGCCAAAGCAAAGACATAGGCCAGCGCATTGCAGAATATGAAAGGATAAAAAGACCTGGAAGCTGCGATTGTTGTTTCACACACGAGGATGATGCTTAAACCAGTTGCACCAGACACCTTTTCACAAGGTTTACGCAGGAAACTTCAGCAAATGGCATGCGCTGAAAACAAATTTTATTTTAATTGACTTTGCCTCTTGTAAACTAATGTGGACATGTGCGTGTATGTGTGTGTGTGTGACTGTGTGACTGTGTGTGTGTGTGTGTGTGTGTGCGTGTGTGTGTGTGTGTAACTGTGTGTGTGACTGTGTGTGTGTGCGGCTGTGTATGTATGTATGTGTGTGTGTGACTGTGATAGAACGTATATGTGTGTGTGTGACAGTGTGTGTGACTGTATGCGTGTGTGTATCTGTGTGCGTGTGCGTGTGTGTGTGAGTGTGTGTGTGACTGTGTATGTATGTGTGTGACTGTGTGTGTGTGTGTGTGCGTGTGTGTGTGTGTGACTGTGTGTGTGTGACTGTGTGTGTGACTGTGTGTGTGTGTGTGCGCGTGTGGGTGCATGTCAACTAAATGCATCACACTCACAGCTTTAGGCAGCGAGAATTTTTGCAGTTGCACGGGGCCATTGACCTTGACATAAATTAAATTAGGAGTCGGGAAGGAAATTCTTGGGATGGGTAGGAAATCCGAGGAGGCCTCCTTCCTTTCTTTAGCCGGAGAAAGTCCTCAATTTGAATCGCTCGAAATGTGTGCACACCCTTGAATAAACCGTCACTAAGTTTTTTAAACTTCCCTGTGGACCGCTTTCAATCTTCCAGGTGAGCGAGGATGAGCGAGAATGAGCGAGGAACACTATACCCTCACTGCATGCTTCATCTCTGAGTTTGCCAAATAAAAAATATGTCAATAATTAATTCGCAGCATCCTGCCCACCGTTGCTCATCTCTTGCAAGGCAGCATACTCCGTATTGCTAAGACCTCTATAGTACACCGACAAGCCGTATTTTGCAAGCAGGCGCTCTGACCCATTCTTGTCAAATGGCTTTCCTGGCGGGAGAATTGGTGGTAGCAGGGAGGCGTCGCTAGGGCCGACCTCCTCATCAGGTTCACTATGAGTCGATCCAGCAGAGCCAAGGGTCATGGCGTTGTCTGGGCCTTGCAGACTGAAGAGAATTCCCTGGTAGAACTCTGTGTCATCTGTGTAACAAGACAACAGAGAATCGCGTTCATCAATTCTTGCTAAAAAACTAGTCTTGTGATCTCCTTCAAGGCGGCAAGGACAACAAGGGATAAAATAAATAGGGAGGTTCTGCATGTCTGGGTCCACTACTTTAAAATGCAATCACATTGACCAAATGCCTCTTCAATAAGTGTGACGGCCACGGCGTCAATGGACATGTCACTGATCAGCAGCAGCTTTGAGCATCGCCCAACTCCCGGCCATGGTCAGATATTGCAATCCTAACACTTCCTGTTCACTAATGCAACCAGAAGAAAGTGCAGCTTAGACTATTTGCAACCCACCATCATGAGAGGTCAACGAATATGCCCCATGCAACCGCAACCCATGCTTGGTGGTCTGTGGATGCACCCACTTAGCGTAGTACCTGCAGACAGTGCATCCGGACAGGAATTGACATTTGTTGACAACTGATGCAGTGGCAATCAGCTCGTTGCAGATCCTCCAGGCAGTATTTAATGAAGGACAAAAATTCCACCTTCATTTCATGATCACAGGTCAATAAGCAGTAATTCTTGAACATGCATTCACAGATGCATGGCTAACGTCAAGGCAACATAACTTTTAAATGGTTGCACGATGACAAGTGTGCTTGTAATTAAAAACATGGCTTCCTGATCACTTCCAGCAAAAAGCGAGCCTGTTTCAAGTCCCATTAAAAGGACAGTCCAAAGTATGAAATGAAGGGACGGCTGCACTCCCAAGCAGTTTTCATGTGTACTCCTCTAAGGACAATGTGTAATGGTCCAAAATTAAGACCAAGAGAGTCGTAAGAGCTTGAAGAAACAATGGAAACACTTCCATCCGTTTAACCTACCTCATGTGCCGTAATGTGCTCCTTGAGAATTTCTTCAGCGTCGCATCAAACTGGCTCGCCACGTTGTAGCCTGTTCAATGTATTTACATGTCACAAACTTATTGTAAGCCAACTGCGTGCGAGGCCTGCTGACACAGTACATACAGCTAAGTGTGGCAGGTGAGATACCAGAGAAAAGCTTGCAGGTCCAGGCGCACTGGAAAACATCTGCAGGAAACATGCGCCTGGTAGCTTGTTTAAAAAGCGGAAAGCCAATGACAACAGGGAGAAAGACCTGCCTCTTGTCAAAGCGCCACAGCGATCAGCAGCCTCCTGACCTGTGAGTTGAGAGCAGGATTACGTACAGGTAGTGAGGAATGTTGACCACAGCGGAAACATGCCAAGGATTTGAACGGTACATTATAAGAACACTTACCCAACCACACTCTTGTGTACGCGTACCGAATGAATTCAAGGCCGACCTGGAAACAGAAAGGTAGGAAATCAATAAAACATTGCCCAAAGGCAAAAATGCTTGAGCACCAAGTTAACATACCCAAAGTGCCCTTGGGTTGCCTGCAATTGATCATTGCACAGAAAAAGGAATTTGTTTGATCCTTCCTTTTTGAGGGAGCTTGTATTCTTCAGAGTATTAAGCTGCAACTTGCCTGTCACGCGGTGCCTGGACCCATAGTCATAAACTATACAGCTTTTGCCCAACGCAAGGGAGATTAGCAAATTGGCGTCCACGTCACGTATCAGCGCCTCCCATTTTTGCTGCTCACATGCTGTAGATTGAATCCGCACAAAGCTACATACAAATGTTTCACAGAAGGGCAGAAAAGGGTGAGGGGCAGAAAATGGACAGAAATACAGATACACCAAAGCTTTTTTTATCCATGCCGTCACGCACCTGTACTGTAGATTCAAGTCATGCAACATGTACAGAGCCTCCACACCATTGGTAAGGTTCCTGCACGTGCCAAAGATGCATTTATCGTCCTCCAGCATAAACCGCAAGGTACGCACAAGCGTGGGCACGTACACAAAGTGCTTGCACTGTGGTAAAGGAGGTAGAGGCAGAAGGGGTGGGGTGCTTTTTTGCTTTGGTGATTTCCTCCTTGCCACACCAGGAGCATCAAGCTCGGGAGGGGCTAGGATTTGATCAAGGCATTCTTCGTCAGTATCTACGATCAAGCTTTCTCCTCCTGTAGGATCTGCTGCTTTTAGAATATTGCACTTTGAAGGCAAGTTGTGCACCTGTTCATACATGTGTGTGTGCGTGTGTGTGTGTGTGTGTGTGTGTGTGTGTATGTGTGGTGTGTGTGCGTGCGTGCGTGCGTGTATGTGTGTATGTGTGTGTGTGTGTGTGTGTGTGTGTGTGTGTGTGTGTGCGTGTGTGTGTGTGCGTGCGTGTGTGTGCGTGTGTGTGTGTGTGTGTGTGTGTGTGTGTGTATGTTGTGCGCGCGCGTGCACGTGTGCATGTGTGTATGTGCACGCGTACTTACTTTTTTGAATCTAGGCGTATGAGGGCGGCTCAACGTGCGTAATTTGCAGACAGGAAACTGGCTGCCCGCAGACAGACCATTTATATGTTGCATTTTTACTTTTATATCATCGCTAATCAAAATGATACATATTTTGCCCCCGTACATCGCCTGAGATATTATTAGATTTAATGGGTTATGCACAGTGTCATTGGCAGCTGGACAATTGAAGAATCTAATGCGTGCAGGCAGACACTTGTGAGCAGCTCACACAATGCCCTCTTCTATGGCCACTCTGCCTACACTGCAGAGACTTGTAGACTACTGTTCAAGTTTGAACGCACCTGAAGATGTGCTGGTGCGTGGATTTCAAGCTTCGCCAGTATTTGAACTTGAATGCGTCACTCCATCATACTTTCATGCGCTTGCATCACCGCTACGCAATCAGGAGCGGGTACGTACTCAGTGGGAAATTGAAGTGAAGCCCCGGAGGCAAGGTACGCAGAATTCTTGCGGCAGCTCCATCTATAGATAGCTGTTTCCTCGCATTTCCTTCCGGAAGTAGAAAATAACTTGATTTGCGCACAGGTGGAGCCGACATCTACTGGCTCAGCCCTGGGCAGCCGGGTGCGTGAATGAAGAGTGTCCAGTGTTAAGTGCGCTGCAAAAATGGAGGCGCCCGAATTATATTCCAGTCCAATTCTCACATTCTATCTTTCAGGCCGCTTCTCCTCCATGGTGAAGGCTGCAGAATATCTCGGGCTCCAACCCCCAAAGCGTGCAAGGGCCCCGCACTACTCTGGTAAGAGAATCAAGCCCAATTGATGGCCAGAGACAAAGGGACCAATCGCCTGGATATGTGTCTCATTGTAAAAATACATCACACGACCCAATATCTAAGAAAGCTAGGTTCTTCTGGTTTAAATTTCGTGAACCTTTATTTGGCGGGTGGTACATGAGACATGAGTGAGCACCTATAGCAAACAGGACTTGACTAATTTGACGCCCCTAATTTAAATTTGGTGCCTCACTGTTCTGCAAATTTGCGTTGGGCACTTGTTTGTGCAGTAGCGGAGGAAACTGACAGTGATGATTATAGCTACAAGCCTATTACGCTGTCAGATGTTTATGCTGCAAGCGCCGCAACAGCGTCTGACAGGCCACGCCCGAAGCGTCAAACAAGACCGCCCCAGGTAAGCGCGCACACTGCAGAGTTATGTTCTGCAAAATCGTATACATGTTGGTCTTATCAACAGTTAAGTCATTCTTTCATGGATTTGCATATTTTTATGCCTCTTCTTTGAAATGTATACAGCTGCTTTGGGAAAGGGTAGGGGCCGTAAGAGAGAGAAGAGGATGTGGTTCTGTAAATTGTAGGAAACAACGACGCTCATTCATTTGATTGAGGCATTTCCACAAGCATGGGGGCCACTGTACATCCAAGAACCTATCCTGCACTAAACATGTTTTAACCTCTACAACCAGGGAGCAATAAAGGAATGCCCCCAATCGCTGCTGCTGCATGAGCCAAGGCGTATGCGTATGCGCAACTTCTCTGGCATGGAAACTCAAGAGCCCCTTTTTGCTTCCTTTGCTTGCCTGATTAGAACTACTAAATCTTTGCTTACCACTTCACCTAACGTCACCATGTCACTGCAGCGTACAAGCTTTGACCTTCCTTTACGTGTCCCGCGGGGTCGTAGCTTGCCCCCCTCCTCCCCTCCCC
>Ga0307963_1003556_pt1 | contig 12393 bp, 12 predicted proteins | sample OrgLakmetagen594_FD_201829 | JGI IMG/M metagenome (GOLD analysis project Ga0307963, IMG submission 201829) | Saline water microbial communities from Organic Lake, Antarctica - #594 | ecosystem: Environmental > Aquatic > Non-marine Saline and Alkaline > Saline | place: Antarctica: Organic Lake...
TGTGTGTGTGTGTGTGTGTGTGTGTGTGTGTGTGTGTGTGTGTGTGTGTGTGTGTGTGTGTGTGTGTGTGTGTGTGTGTGTGTGTGTGTTTGTGTGTGCCTGTGTGCGTGTGTGCGTGCGAGTGTGCGTATGTCAATATGCGTGGGAAAGCGCGTGTGTGCGCGTGTGGAATGCGTGCGCCATGGGCCCCTCACCTCTTTGTGGTTTGTAAGGCTTTACTGGGAGGAGAAAAGACGGACATTGGGAGGAGCATTCACGCTGGTTTATATTCAGTATGCTACTATTTTTTGAAGATGTAATATCTCCTCACAAGAATGTTTCAATCATTAATAAAATATTTGTAGATATTAAAATTACTCAAGCATAGCACGCTCAGCACCTGCCTCAATCCAGCAAACCAGAACCTGCCATGTCCGCAGGTAGGTGCAAAAGTGTGTGTACACTATACAATGGAATAACAGTACAGCCATCCAATGAACAACGCAGAGCTGCATGTTTGCACATCCTAAATTCTACCTGCACGTGCACGCAGATGATGAGGCTGCCGTGTATGCTAAAGATGATGAGGGAGATGATGAAGAGGTTGTGCATCATCTTCCTTGAAACTAATCCACAATGAACACGGGAAAGGCGCTTACAGCCCTTCTGTCACTGTGCTCGCTTAGTTATGTGTCACTATTTGAGACCCTAGTACCCTAGTAAAGGAAACTCCTAGTAGACAGGCAATCCGTGTCCTTGTGCATCCATAGCCTAGTTGATTACTCCCACAGGTGATTGAGGGCAAGGATGTCGTCCTATTCCTGATAGACGCAGCGGACAGCATCTTTCAGGATGGCATTCAATTCCTGGTGAGTTGGCGCCTCATTGCTGGCCAGTGTGAATGATGGAGGGTGTGGACAGACCCTTTATTTGAAGAGCGGGGTTTCAATTGAAAGGGTCGTCATATCCGTGGAAGATGTACTCTGCAAGGCAAATAAAAGCAGGCACCCGAGTAGCCCACTGGGAACCGCATTTGCATGTGTTGTTACCCTGTGTAAGACTGACCTGAAACGTTGGTGACCGCCATGCCCATGAAAAAGGTTTAAACAATAATATCTCAATCCTTTCACTAGCTTCCAGGCCAAAATAGATGTACTCTATTTAGTGCAGTGCGCTAGTCTGTGAGCGGACGTACATTGCTGCAGTCTGGTGTCTGCAAACTTGTCTGTGTCTTACGTTTTTAACCATGCCACTGTTAACCTTACAGGATCCTGCAACCCTTCCACGCGGCCATGACACTATCATTAGCAAGGTTCTGTGCGCCACATTTGCTGCACGAACGCTGCTTGCAGGGCCGCACCCAGACCTCCTTCCAAGTGGCGTTGCAGGTTGCGCTGGAGTGCATGAAGCGCAAAATGTACCACAACAACAAAGACGAGTTTGCGGTCGTCCTGTACAACACGGTGTGTGCTTTTGTTCCACAACAACAAGGACGAGTTTCCAGTCGTCGTCTACTACACGGTGTGTGCTTTTGTTCCACAACAACAAGGACGAGTTTGCGGTCGTCCTGTACTACACGGTGTGTGCTTTTGTTCCACAACAACAAGGACGAGTTTGCGGTCGTCCTGTACTACACGGTTTGTGCTTTTGTTCCACAACAACAAGGACGAGTTTGCAGTCGTCCTGTACAACACGGTGTGTGCTTTTGTTCCACAACAACAAGGACGAGTTTGCGCTCGTCCTGTACAACACGGTGTGTGCTTTTGTTCCACAACAACTAGGACGAGTTTGCAATCGTCATGCACAACACAGTGTGTGCCTTTGTTCCTCAAAGCGTCCAGGTCATGAGCTCACAGGACAAAAGTACATCGCACAATTTTTCTAGAATTTTAAGTTGTGCAGTAAAACCAAGTAAATTCCCGAGCCAACTTCACTTAAGAACGGTGTAGTGCGGGTCTTTACTTTGTTTGCAGTAAATATTAAATATTGTTATAAAGGTGACAGACGTAGGGACTGGGGTGAGTGGGGCATACAGAGACTGGACATTTCTAGATTCTTGTGCAAGCTTATTATGTGCGATGATGATAGCTTGCAGCAAATATAAAAAATAATGTTATGAGGTGACAGACGTAGGGACTGGGGTGAGTGGGGCGTACAGAGACTGGATATTTCTAGATTCTCGTGCAAGCATATTATGTACGATGATGATGCGTGTTAATTGGAGACAAAAGCAAACCTAAGAGTCAGAAGGTTCCAGACTATTTTGTGTTTACACATGACCGGGCTGGACAGAGCTATGCATGTGTGTGCTTGTCATGCCAGACATGCCCTTTCCAGTAACCTTGCTAGCTCTTATCAGGAGCTGGTTTCTGGCCAAGCTTGCAACTCTCCTGATCCTCGTTGACTTTCCTTTCTCTGTTCTCTGGTGGAAGAGTTCTACGTTGCCTGGTACCGCATTGGATCCTTTTCCTTGATTGACGTGGGGAGCGTTTTTCAGTGCCTGCGTAGTTTCTTTTTTCTTCGTGTGGCTGCTATGTCTGCGCCTGCATGCATTCCTGTAAGCACGTCTATAAGAGCAGTCAGGGTCTGTTTCAAGGTACGGTGCATTCACACACACCTTGATTGGCACAGGCAGCAAACTTTCAATGCAGACATGCCCGTAAAAACAGGTGGAGGCTGTTCCAATGAGTGTGGACGCTGGACGCTGTTTGATTATTTGCAAAGCAGCCCAAAAAGCACGCCTGTAAATGCGGACAGAGGGGAATGTGTAGATGCTGTTCCAGCAACTTCAAAGCAGCCCTAAAAGCACGCCCGTAATTGCGGACAGAGGGAAATGTGTGCAGATGCTGTGCCATACACTGCAAGGATTCCTACAAGCATGCCTGTGAAAGCAGGCAGAGGCTCATTCAATGTGTGTAGATGCTGTGCTATACACTGCAAGGATTCCTAAAAGCATGCCTGTGAAAGCAGGCAGAGGCCCATTCGATGTGTTCAGATGCTGTGCCGTACACTGCAAGGATTCCTACAAGCATGCCTGTGAAAGCAGACAGAGGCCCATTCAATGTGTGTAGATGCTGCGCTATACACTGCAAGGATTCCTACAATTACGCTTGTAAAGGCAGGCAGAGGCTCATTCAATGTGTGTAGATGCTGTGCTAGCCGCGGCTCAGCAATATTTTTGCACGTCAAAAAAGCAGTTTTCTGAAGTAGTAGTATGTGGTGCTGTGTCAGCTGCAGCAAAGCAAGCCTTTTTTGAGAGGCAAGCAGTAGGAAGGGCAATAGAATGGGCAATAAAAAGAGCATTATAATGCTGTTTCAGACAATGCCGACAAGTTTTGTTAGCCCCCAAAAAGGGGAGGGATATGTTGCATATGATGTGCCATCGCACTGGGACATTCGAGATTTTTGGAACAGGCAGGATTGAAGCAGGGAGAACATGGAGGAGGTGCATCAACCGCGTTGAATCGCTGCCACAATAAGTAGGGAGTAGACACTTCTTCATTGCAGGAAAAGAAGTAGCAGATAGTCGTTGTAATAAATCCGCAAGGTACAATGACCCATCTTTTCCCCCCGTACTGTTGCATTTTGTTCAACGGTTGAACAAAAATTGTGACCCATCCTCTCGCCCTTTCCCTGCAAGCAACAAATAACGTGAAGTACATGGCACCCATCCTCTCCCTGTCTCATTGCAAGCAACAAATAACGTGAAGTACATGGCACCCATCCTCTCCCTGTCTCATTGCAGGCAACAAATAACGTGAAGTACATGGCACCCATCCTCTCCCTGTCTCATTGCAGGCAAAAGTTGACAACGTGGAATTCATGAATTCCATCCTCTCTCTGTCTCACCTGCAGGCAAAAGATGACAATGTGGAGGTGTGGGTCAAGCGAGATGTGCCGAGTGCCAACGAGCTGAAGAAGATGTCAGATCTCACAGGTGTGAGAGTACGATTTATGTGCCCAGTGCCAACGAGCTGAAGAAGATGTCAGATCTCACAGGTGTGAGAGTACGATTACTGTGCCCAGTGCCAATGAGCTGAAGAAGATGTCAGATCTCACAGGTGTGAGAGTACGATTTATGTGCCCAGTGCCAACAAGCTGAAGAAGATGTCAGATCTCACAGGTTTGAGAGTACGATTTATGTGCCCAGTGCCAACGAGCTGAAGAAGATGTCAGATCTCACAGGTGTGAGAGTACGATTTATGTGCCCAGTGCCAACGAGCTGAAGAAGATGTCAGATCTCACAGGTGTGAGAATACAATTTATGTGCCTAGTGCCAACGAGCTGAAGAAGATGTCAGATCTCACAGGTGTGAGAATACAATTTATGTGCCCAGTGCCAACGAGCTGAAGAAGATGTCAGATCTCACAGGTGTGAGAGTACGATTTATGTGCCCTTCTCATGCGTGCACTTGTGCATGGTGCAACAAGCTGAAGATGACACTAGGTCTCGCAGGCGTGTTGATGTGTATCTATGCGCCCTTCGCATATGTGCACCTGTGCCTATTACTCTTTGTGCCCAAGAGAGCATTTTTGTTATGCACTGCTTACACATAGTCTTGTATAAAATGTTAAGCTGCTCCCTTGCTGTTGTGCTAAATCATCTTCTTAGTACCTCCTACAGTTTCAATTTGATCACTGCATTCATGTATGGTGTGCATCATTTTCACCCACTGTGTGCATCACGTTCGCATGCTGCATGCATCACTTTCACCCACTGTGTGCATCACTTTCACCCACTGTGTGCATCACTTTCACCCACTGTGTGCATCACTTTCACCCACTTTGTGCATCACTTTCACCCACTGTGTGCATCACTTTCACCCACTGTGTGCATCACTTTCACCCACTGTGTGCAACACTTTCACCCACTGTGTGCATCACTTTCACCCACTGTGTGCATCACTTTCACCCACTGTGTGCATCACTTTCACCCACTGTGTGCAACACTTTCACCCACTGTGTGCATCACTTTCACCCACTGTGTGCATCACTTTCACCCACTGTGTGCATCACTTTCACCCACTGTGTGCATCACTTTCACCCACTGTGTGCATCATGTTCGCATGCTGCATGCATCACTTTCACCCACTGTGTGCATCACTTTCACCCACTGTGTGCATCACTTTCACCCACTGTGTGCATCACTTTAACCCACTGTGTGCATCACTTTTACATGCTGCGTATCATCTTTTAGTAATCTTCAAGTTTTCACTGAAACCTCTCAGATTAGGGGGGTATAGATTGTTGTGCTGAGACTTATACTTTGCAGTGACAGTGATTTGCTATGACAGCCGTCACGCTCAATTGTTGGCAATGACGATTTGTGTGATTTGGTTAGTTGGTTTTTCGGTTGAGGTGTGTCACACACACACATACACACCACACACAGATGCGCACGATATGGATCATACGACGTACACACACACATGCACACACATACTTACACTCTTTTGCACACACATACACTCTTATGCACACACACACACACACACACACACACACACACACACACACACACACACACACACACACACACACACAAGGCACATGGCTGCTCGGCTACTTTTGCTCAAAGGCAGGCAAACTAGATAAGGATAGAGAAAGGGCTGATACTTAAAAGCAACTCACTGTGAAGTAGTTACAGCTTGGAATGCAGCAAATTCTAATGCATAAATGCCCTTCAGTAATGCATAGATGCACTTCAGTAATGCATAGATGCTCTTCAGTAATGCATAGATGCACTTCAGTAATGCATAGATGCTCTTCAGTAATGCATAAATGCACTTTAGTAATGCAAACTTGCTCTTCAGTGATGCATAAATGCACTTCAGTAATGCCATGAAGGCAGTTACTGAATGTGCATTTGTAACCGGCAACTCACTTCAATTATAGCTTTCTATCTGAGCTGAAACCTGCGTGTACAATCCACCATAGAAAAAAGAAAAAAGCATCTCACCTTTAGGCTATTTAAATCGCCAGCTTCAAGGGAATTGAGGCCTGTTGTTGCATTATTCAACATAAGGGTGTTCTTCTCTATTTTCAGATGAGCGCTTCCACGCTGAGATTGGCAGCCTAAAGCCAGGGGGCAGCGACTCGAGTCCCACAGAAATTTTGATGAAAGCGTTGACGCTGGCAAGCAACACACTTGTGTCTGGGAGGTGGGAATACACTCATTTGGTTTGGATCCTATTTGTGGAAGATTCTGACGGTGCTTGGCATCGAAGTGGCTCCTTTTCCTTGATGTATGTGAAATTCTTTATTTACCACCTGTGCCTCTATTTTCATCTCTGAGAAAGAGGTGCTTAATAAACTTGAAGCAAGGGATGCGATTTGCTTATCTATTTGCTTGCACACCATATGACCTTGACCGATCATGTCCATCAAATGTATACCCGTACTGTCTTCAATGTGTACCTGAACTGTTTTCAATGAACCCGTCATATGTATACCCGTACTGTCTGCAATGTATACCTGTACTCAATGAACCCGTCAAATGTATAACAGTACTGTCTTCAATGTATACCCGTACTGTCTTCAATGAAGATGTAAAGCGATCATGTCCATCAAATGTATACCCGTACTGTCTTTAATATTTACCTGTACTGTCTTCAATGAACCTGTCAAATGTATAACAGTACTGTCTTCAATGTATACCTGTACTGTTGTTATTGAACCTGTCAAATGTATAACAGAACTGTCTTCAATATATACCCGTACTGTCTTCAATGTATGCCTGTACTGTTTTCAATGAACCTGTCAAATGTATACCCGTACCGTCTTCAATGAAGATGTGAAGCGATCATGTCCATCAAATGTATACCCGTACTGGTTTCAAAGATGTAAACTCCTGCATGCTGCAGCCAAAGCACATCAATCAAGTTTAACAAGCCCAAGCCTATGGGACTAAACCCATTTGTCCTATTTCTTGCACACTACCACCAAGACTAACTCACGCTTCCCAAGCATATTTTAGCCTTTATTCCTGCACACTACCGCAGTCAAAGCTCATCAAGCAAGCTGATCAAGCCCAAGCTCCGCATCTTCTTGTTCACAAATGAAGAGACCCCAGTTGGCTGTGACTCATTAGATACAAGGTGCGTGTGACTGTGGTCCTTTCTTGGAAATGCTGCCACTTTTACGGCGCTCATTTGGCAGCCTCTATGAGTACTGTGTGTGTGCGTCTGCCTGACTGCTGAGTGAACCTACGTGCTGTATGCGTCAGTTTGTGTGTCCTCATGTATGTGTGTATATGTGTGTACGTGTGTGTGTTTGCTTGTGCGAGTGTACGTGTGCGCATATGATCATTGGATCATGTACTCATCGATCAGTGCTATTTCATTTGCAGAGAACAACTGTTCGCACGCATCAGTGTCCTCAAGGAAATGGGCGCCACTCTGTCGGTGTTCCCTCTCATCTCGGTGCTGAAGCCGTTCAACCTGGCTCCCTTCTGGAAGAAAGTCCAGGAGGCCCTGCTCGATGAGGACGAGGAAGAGGCCTCTGCTTTTCAAGTAGGCGGAGGGCTGGTTACTGTTTGTTCAAAGAAATGGGGAAAGAGGCCTCTGCTTTTTAAATTGGCGGAGGGCTAGTTACTGTTTGTCCATTTAAGTGGGGATTTGGTAGTTCCTGTTTGTGTAGGAAAGGGGCACATGTATATGCTTTTTTAAGCTTAAAGGGGGGGGTGGTTGTTTATAAGAATGTTTACTGGTGCTGATATGGCCAAGTGCGGCACCTTCAGAATCGTTAAAGTGCAAGTATGGCCAATATGTCTCCAGAGTGCTAGTTTGGCCATGTTCAGGACCTTCAGAATCTTCAGAGTGCAAGCATGGCCAAGTACGTCTTCAGAGCGCAAGTATGGCCAAGTTCAGAACCTTCAGAATCTGTCCAATAATTTGAAGCAAGCGGGTAATAGTTTAGTTTAGTTTAGTTTGGATTACAAAGGCCTCCAGCCTGGCATGGCTGCTCAACCTATCTGTTCAATAAAATGAAGCAAGCGGGTAATGACTGCTGGGATGATGTTGCTTTAATGCAATAAGGGGGTTGCAAACTCCAAGGCTTAGCAGGCTTGAGAGGTGCCGTGACGGAGCCAATCGTCATTTCGTCCTTCATTCCTTCATACCTTGTCTTTCATACCTTCATACCTTGTCATTCATACCTTCGTACCTTGTCATTGCCAACAGCTGGCTTGAGAGCTGCCGTGACAGAGCCAATCGTCCTTCATTCCTTCATACCTTGTCTTTCATACCTTCATACCTTGTCATTCATACCTTCGTACCTTGTCATTGCCAACAGCTGGCTCGAGAACTGCCGTGACAGCTGGCTTGAGAGCTGCCGTGACAGAGCCGATCTTCTCACTCATACCTTGTCACTCACACCTTGTCATTCATACCTTGCCACTCACGCCTTGTCATTCAAACCTTGTCATTCATACCTTGTCATTCATACCTTGTCAGTCATACCTTGTCATCGCCAACAGTTGGCAAAGCCAATGCCAACTGCTGAGTGCCTGATGCAAACACGGCAGATTCACATGTACTCTCACACTGGATCATGCCCCGAGGACACAGGTCAAAGTGGAACAGTGCGTAAACATGCTGAGCGGCTGAAACAAGTATGGCTGCTTCACATTTTTTATGTCACTCAGGAGCAGGCCCCGGGGACGCAGGTCAACGTGGAAGAGCGCATGAACAACTTGTTCGAGGACCTCCAGAAGCGCATGGAGAAGCGGCGGTCGCTAGGGGCCTTCATGCTCACCATTCCTGGGGCTACTAGCATCGCGTGTCAGGTATAGCCTGGACAGGAAATCTGTAAGACCCTTTACTTACCTCTGCAGTTTCGGTGCCTGACTACAGTTTCTGCCTGTTTGCAATCCTGGCACTCCAGTCTCTCTGTGACTTCTGCTACTATTACTCTGTCGGTCCTTTGCTTAAGCCTGCTGTTTCTGTGCCTGCTTGTTTGAGAGCCCGACGCTTCAGTCTCTCTGTGACTTCTGCTACTAGAACTCTGGTCCAACTTCTTTGACAGGGCCAAGTTGGCTGCCAGTAAAATATTTTTACAGTTCTTAGCAGAAAAGAAAACAAAAGGGAAAAAAGAAGTAAACGTTACTAGGTTCCAAAGCGACTTCCCTTTCCTTGATGAAACTGGGGAGTGATTTTCACAGCCTGCACAGTTTTTCTAATACTTCTCCTGACCACATTTCACAATCATGGAAGTATTTATAGGCATCCACGCTCCTGACCATGTTAGGAATCGTGTGAATTGCGCAAGTCTTCCAGCTCCTGACAAATTTTGCAGAGTGTGAATCCACCTGGTAGCGTGAGTACTTCGCTGTCTGATAGTTCCGTCTCCATTCTCTTAATCCATGCTTGTGGTGTTATCACCCCTTGCGTATTATAAATTCATTTTTAGATCGTGACCACGACAGGGCCTCCAAAGCACATCTTTGTGCATGCTGCTGACCATGATTGCACTCATGTGAACATGCGCAGGTGCTCAAGATTCTGACTGTACTTACACTCATGTGAGCATGCGCAGGTGCTCAAGATTCTGACTGTACTTACACTCATGTGAGCATGCGCAGGTGCTCAAGATTCTGACTGTACTTACACTCATGTGAGCATGCGCAGGTGCTCAAGATTCTGACTGTACTTACACTCATGTGAACATGCGCAGGTGCTCAAGATTCTGACTGTACTTACACTCATGTGAGCATGCGCAGGTGCTCAAGATTCTGACTGTACTTACACTCATGTGAACATGCGCAGGTGCTCAAGGTTCTGACTGTACTTACACTCATGCGAGCATGCGCAGGTATTCAAGCTCGTGACCACGGCAGGGCCTCCAAAGCACATCTTTGTGCATGCTGCTGACCATGATTGCACTCATGTGAACATGCGCAGGTGCTCAAGATTCTGACTGTACATACACTCATGTGAGCATGCGCAGGTATTCAAGCTCGTGACCACGGCAGGGCCTCCAAAGCACATCTATGTGCATGCTGCCACAAACGAGCCAGTGAGTGTCATCAGATGGCTTCCTTAACTTTTTAGTGGAGTTCCAGGGCTGGTATTGTTATGGTTTGAAAGCGTTGTGGCCACGGCAGGAACTCCAAAGTACATCTATGTGCATGCTGCCACCAACGAGCCAGTAAGTTTCATCAGATCGCTTCCTGGATATTTGTGTGGAGTTCCAGTCTATGATTTGAAAGCGTGACGCATGCTATGATTACACACACATACACACACACTCACACACACTCACACACAAGCATACGCTTCTTGTGTACGTACACACTACATGCTGCCACATGCGTACACACTTACATGCTGCCACATGTGTACACACACATGCACACACACTCACACACAAGCACACGCTTCTTGTGTACGTACACACTACATGCTGCCACATGTGTACACACTTACATGCTGCCACATGTGTACACACTTACATGTTTTATGTGTGCACACTTACATGCTGCCACATGTGTACACACTCACATGTTTTATGTGTACACACTTACATGCTGCCACATGCGTACACACTTACATGCTGCCACCAAAAAGCTTGTGAATTGCATCTGAGTAACTAAATTCATATGAATCACTCCTCGAAATTTTTTTAATCAACAACTCGGCTTCTTCTTTAGCTGGACTAAGTGATTTGTGCTATTACTTGGAGCAGTATGAGCACAAACAGACCTTTTTGACATGTATGTGCTTCTGCCAAAGCATGATCGCAAGCCTTACGTAGCGCACGGTGCTGAGGCAACACTTGATAAAGAAGAATTGTTTGTTCTCAATGATCAAGTTTGTAGCCACTATTGTAGGCAAGTGACTCGTGTACTGCACTTTTGAATAAAAGTGCATGCTTCCCTTTCTTTATTATATTCGTATCCCCCCTGCCTTAAGAAACGAGCCGTAAAAGAACACTACAAATTACAAACCACCTGAACAGAGCTTGGCAGCAGTGGCCATGAGCAAATGTTGCAACGCTTCCCAGCATTTGTGCGGGGGTCAAGCATTGGCAAGCAATGCTGTTTTGGCCCCTTACTAAAACACAAGAAATCACCCGCACAACGCTAGGCACAGAGCAGCAATGGCCATGAGCAAACGTTGCAATGCATCCCAGCATTTGTGCAGGTCCAGCGCAGTCCAGGAGTGATCTGGAGCTTATTATGCAGCAGAAACTAGCACCTGTGCAAGTTGAAGTGCAGACACGCAGTGATCTGGAGCACACACTCCATCCTAGACGGGGTGTTCCCCCTTCACCCTCTTTGCAATATTAAACATGTTAACAACTCCACTTTTTTGCTCTTTGACGTTCAGATCATGCCGAAAACCCAGCATAAGCTCATTTACAATGTTGTTTCTCGTCACTTTGTTGCTCTTTGATGTTCAGATCGTGTCCAAAAACCGGCATGAGCTCAAATCCATCAGCTGCCCACGCATTCCATCCTAGAGGCACCCCCTTCACCATATTTACAATGCTGTGTTAAAATGTGTTGCCACCATTTTGCTCTGTGATTTGTAGATCGTGCCCAAAACTCGTCACGAGCGTGTTGCCACCTTTTTGCTCTGTGATTTGTAGATCGTGCCCAAAACCCGTCATGAGCTCAAGGCCTCCGGCACTCATATTGCCCGATCTGATCTGTAGATCTGATGACTTATGTTGCCTGATCTGATTTGTAGATCGTGCCCAAAACCTGTCATGAGCTCAAGGCTACTGGCACTCATGTTGCCTCCTCCATGGAGCAGCAGGCCAAGAAGCGAAAAGAATACGTGAAAGTGTTCCAGCACGCGGATAAGAAGAACTCAGAGAGGACGATGGAGGTGAGGATTTCAGTGATGGCGGTTTGTCTTGGATGAGGGCTCCTGATCAGAGTTGATAATGGTATGGATAATTAATCAGGATTGAGAGGGTGCACGCTTGGCCTCTAACCGGCTCCTGATCAGACTAGATAATGGTATGGATAATTATTCAGGATTGAGAGGGTGCACGCTTGGCCTCTAACCGGCTCCTGATCAGACTAGATAATGGTACGGATAATTAATCAGGAATGAGAGGGTGCACGCTTGGCCTCTAACCGGCTCCTGATCAGACTAGATAATGGTATGGATAATCAGCAGGATTGAGAAGTCAACAAAATGCTCCATCACGTTTGCTATGATCAACTTTTGTGCTTAGGCTGACCTTCACCAAATCTTTGTCTGGGATTTTAGTGATAGCAGTTTGTCTGAGAAGTCAACAAAATGCTCCATCACGTTTGCTATGATCAACTTTTGTGCTTAGGCTGACCTTCACCAAATCTCTGTCTGGGATTTTAGTGATAGCGGTTTGTCTGAGAAGTCAACAAAATGCTCCATCACGTTTGCTATGATCAACTTTTGTGCTTAGGCTGACCTTCACCAAATCT
>Ga0307963_1003559_pt1 | contig 12391 bp, 10 predicted proteins | sample OrgLakmetagen594_FD_201829 | JGI IMG/M metagenome (GOLD analysis project Ga0307963, IMG submission 201829) | Saline water microbial communities from Organic Lake, Antarctica - #594 | ecosystem: Environmental > Aquatic > Non-marine Saline and Alkaline > Saline | place: Antarctica: Organic Lake...
CACACATGTATGTGTGTCTACTACTCTGAGTCTACTCAGCTTAGCGTGGTTGCCACACTACTGCTCCTTCTCCGGAGCTGGGACCCATGACTCAGACGGACCTCTCGATATCAGTAGATGTGCTGAGTCTCATACTTTGCAGTGACCGTAATTTGATCTGACAGACCAAACATCAAAATTCACTTGCAGCTAAAACTTAAAGCAATGGTAGTGTAAACTGCAGAGTTTCTCCTCGTGCACAAACGCTCATTCAGCATCATGTTAGCTCTGCATGTTTCAAGGTTTACAAAAAAAAGTCTTCAGTCAAGAAGTGCGACTGCTAGCTTCAACCAATCAATCCAGAGACCTTACACGGTACAGGGTCTCTTGAGGTCCTCTAATGGGACCACTTAGAATTTGCAAGGTTTACAAATAAGGCCTCTGCATGTTTCCCTGCTGAGGCTTTGTCTCATGTACTAGGCACGCGCTACAATCTTTTCTCATCGCACCCTAAGTATTATTGTACAATCGTGCGCACTCATAGTACACTTCCCCCTCCCTTCAATTTGGTGGCTGTGCTGTCATTTCAAGCAAGTTTGTTGTTTGTTGTTCCTGTACTGTAACAGGCATACTCGCTCTTGCTTGCACCTGTCTTACTGGGGTTTGACTCGCGTGGATTTGCTCTGTACTTGCAGGTGCAGCAAGGGCAGCAGCCTTCCATTTACCCGCCAGGACATGTGCTTGACTCCAGTAACATGGCACGGTGCCAGCAACTTGCACATGTGCTTGAAATGCTCTTTAAATAGATCCTCCTGAACAAAGATCCCAGCTTCGTATTTAGTTGTCATAATTACAATGACACATGGTAAAGACTTCATGTCGTAAAATACGAGCTAAAACACCATGTAAGAAATTAGACGGGTTAGGAAATCACTGTGAAAGCCAAGACATCAACACAGGAGAAAGTGATCAGAGAGGCACGCTGTCATCTTAACTCGCTCAACAATTATACAATACAGCCTAGCAGTGATTCATTCCAGTGCGTTCCATTGAAGCCTGACAGCATTCCTCTGTTAGCTTCCAATCTCTGCAAGTAAAAGAAAGTAAAAGAATCATTTGTAGCAATCATGCGCATGTGTGGTACGGACGCTGGGACATATTCGACCATGCAATACATGAGCAATAGAGTATTCACCGTTGATGACAAAAGCAGACAATGTGTGATGTGTGGCCACAAGGGATGCAGTAGCAATAGTGTTATTAAAAAGATACGGCCATGACACACGGCCAGATTTGAAGCAAGGCCATGCGACTTTACAGTAGCCGGGACCAGAACGGCTAGCTTTGCAGACAATGTGTGACAGGCTTTTGAAGGCAACACGCTCGTAACAGGATTGCCCAGAATAATTATGGATACAAAATGTACTCGAAGATTTGGGGACATCATGCTGTGTAATCGTAGCATACGTATGTCATCCGAGCCAGCTTAACCTAAACACTCACACATGCGCACAACCCCCCCCCCCCCTACAACCCGCATAGTTGGCAGCTATTAAATAAAAAGTCCACATTAAAGCTCACACGTACATTACACTTCACACACTGCCCGGTGATTTGGCATCTCAGCTAACCCTGCTCCAGATATTGATTTCAATAGCATATTCACACAAATAGGTACATCCATGCATGCACACTGCCCAGATCAGCAGCTTACCTTTTAACCTGCTCCGGACATTAATGAGTGACCTTTCAAGCGACTGCTTCAATCCCAGTCGATACTGTAGGGCTAAACCATAGACTGGGACGTTGCCCGGGGGCTGAAAAGGAGCCGCCTGGGTGTGGTTGCAAAGGGACATAAACGTCACGCACGCCCTTAATTCAAGAGGGGACAGGCTTTTATTGCCTGCATAGTATACTTATTTTTTCCTTATTTACTTATTTGACACAACAGTGTTTGCATGAGGGAGAAAGGGACGACCCATGGGTCACGATGGACGTTGACAGGAACTTTGTTCAAGCTTGTGCATAGAATGATTCGTTGTGTACGCTGCGATGCATGGGCAGCAAAGGACCCCGGTCGGATTCGGCTGCTCTTTTTTGTGCGAGAAGAGATCATGCACAAAGCTACCAGCACGCATCGACCTCAACAAGCAGTCCGTGGTTCTGCTCAGAAAGCATTCGTTTTTAGCTTAACGAGAATCCCCTTCATGCCTGCTGAATCATTCCAGCATCTGGCAGGGCTTTGCTTTCATTCAAGTAGCCCCTGGTATTTACGTTGGGAGTTGGGAGTGCGCTCTTGAGTAATTGTTACTGACCTGGATTTCTGGTTGTCCTGAGGCGCTGGACATTTGTTGCAGTCCGGCTAGCAAACGCTTATCCTCCTGCAGAAACATGTTCAGATCAAGTGCGGGAAATTTGTAGTCCGGCTAGTAAACGCTTGTCCTCATGCAAAAGTATATGTTTATTGCCATAAAAGCCAAGACAAGTGAAGTCGAAACAGCTAGCTAGCTGGTGATTTTACTGAGATCATCCTCCTATTGACTACTGAGATCATCCTCCTATTGACTACTGAGATCATCCTCCTATTGACTAGGTATTTTTATGTGTTCCGCCCAAAGGCACATGCTACCTTGTTCAATAGTGAGTGGCTACTTTCCTGAACGCCAACACCACTAAAATGTACGGAGCACATAACACTGATTGCTAGAAATCATTTATTTCCCTACAATGCTGCCGCCGTGGTAAATGGCGTGTGAATTTAACCGCTGTCGGTTACTAGTTGTATACCCCTTTGCCAAGCATTAAAAAGAAAGCAATGAGTGCACCGCAGCTCGCGCTGTCCTATCAAAACCAATTGCTGTTTCGCACAATTTCAGTACCAAGACATTCAAAGTGTGAATTTTTCAGTCCTGCTTTTCCCATGTCCATAAATATCTGTTGCATTTTGGCAAATTGGAATCGGCTGCAAAGATGTGACGGCGTTCTCCAAGGAATTTTTTGCCGAGGAAAGTATGCTCCGGCGACGATGAAGTGCGCAAGCGAGCCTTGGAGAAATATATAAAAAGGACTTGCAATACTGCAATAATGTAACGGGTTAGGTGGGCAATAAGTAGATAACTATTGCTCTGTCGTTAATCATATTATTTATGCACAGGTATGCTGCTAGCAATTGAAAGAGAAACGGGCAGCAAGTCACCTGGATTGTAGTGGGGAAGCTCTCTCTGTAGAAAGCAGTGATGATGGAGGAGAGACCCTTCAAAACCTTGACCTGCAGTAGCAAAGCAGACAGACGTTTTGACTGATGGCTTTATCTGTAAACTCTGTAAAATCTGTAAAGCAGACATATCAATGAGGAGCAGGTAAGAAGGCGGCGGAAGAGTCGAATGAATTTGGATGAAAGTGTGATACCGCGGCAGATAACGACGAAGAACAAACAAAATGACAGGAGAGCTTATTAATTGTAATGATGATAACAAAGCAAGAGACGAAGAGGGAAGTTTTGGGACTCGATCCGCAGCAAAGCAAATAGCCTCAGAAAAAATTGAGGAGGCCTCAAGGCGGGGGCCTCAAAAACTAAGGAGGAGGCCTCTTTTGGCAAAAAAGCAACAGCTTCAAACAATCTCCATCTTACTAGAACTAGCGAGCGCAAGGCACTCGCTGTAAGCATTTCAATGCGTTTCAGAGCAAAGAGTGGCTTCAAACCCCGTACGCCCTCACACAGCTTTCCCCTGCCACACAGCTTCCCCCTCACTCTCTTCTAGGCACTGCTCTGACAATGGCCTATTCCTACAAAAGCGCAATGCTGCATCAGCAATCTCTTCAAAGACTTGTGAACCTTATACTCCCACACTGACATCTTTTATTTCCTGTACTATGCAAACATAATAATAACTATAGGAGGAACAGGAGGAAAAGAAAAAACACGCAGGCAGTAAACACCACACCCAGAAACTTCTCTCCACATAAAGGGAACGAGCCACTAAAGTGCAGCAAGTTTGACAGTGTCGGTGCCAGAGTCACTTTTTTCCCTCCAAATGGATGGCTTAATGGTCCACATACATGCTGGCTTGCCTTGACGCACTCTTTGCTGCTATTTTTCTATTGCTTCCAACCACTGAGTGTTGGGTCTCCACTCTACTTGCTATCCATTCCTTATCATCAACACAGCAGCAACCTTGGATCTCAAACAGAACCGCAAGCAGATAACCTGCACCTAGTCAAGTTACAACATACCCTTTTGAGTATAATTGGCCAGAACCATATATATACGGTGTATATACGGTACTTTTGGCAGGGAAATTACGAAATATACGGTCATATACAGTGTATATATACGGTTCTGGCCAACCCTACTTTTGAGGCAAGGGGTGCAAATCCCTTCCACACCCCTTGCTTTAAACCCCTTCTACATTTCAGCTTGCACAACGTCAATCTCATCACCAGCCAGAGCCCCACATGTTAAGCTTAGTTTCAATATTGGAAAAGGTCTGTGTCATTAAGTGCGTATCAAAATCAAACAAATTAACATTAGCATGAATGAATGGATCCAGGCCAATCCCTGCCAGTCTGAGCCCAGCCTATGAGGAAACACTAAGACCGGCCCACCTCGTTTTCTTGACTGATTGGAGCTCTCCAGCGCCCCCAGTTTTCGGGTGGCATGAGTTGGATGAGGTACTTATCATCCTCACCTGCGTGCAGTTTGTGTCGCAGGTGGCAGGTGTGCAAGGCAGGCCGTATTCTCCACGACACAGTGTACCCCACTACCTTAAACTGCGTGTGAAGCAGTATTTCTATTAAGAAACAGTGTGTCGCCACTTATACATTTAAAAGGTTGATTGTATCTCAATATAATAACTTAGGTGGTCACACATTTAGCCTTTATAAAAGCATTAGTGTGAAGCTCAGCGTGTGAAGTGCCAATGTTTAATGTGGTTAATGTGAGACATGCAAATTCAATTTACATGCGCCTGCAATCACTTTTAATGTCACAAGCTTCGTCGTTCTGTGGCGATGGTGCTTGACCAACTTCATTGCATCGTCATGATTAGAGCACGTTTCTTACTTGCGTGAGATGCGTAAGGCGCTGAGATCACTGGCTGTGGACGTGTGGACATTTCAGGTGTCAAAAAGGCACCCACTACAGTTCTTGCATCAACAACTCAGGATTATTGCCACCAGGCCTGTTGAGACAAGGAATGCCAGGTAGCATGCCACGAGGCCTGAGCCATACCAGGTCTAGGCTCATTAATGACACAATATTACATACTGATGAATGACACAATATTTACATACTGATGAATGACACAATATTTACTTACTGATGAATGACACAATGATTACGTACCGATGAATGACACAATATTTACATACTGATGAATGACAGAATATTTACATACTGATGAATGAAACAACATTTACATACTGATGAATGACACAACATTTACATACTGATGAATGACACAACATTTACAAACTGATGAATGACACAACATTAACGTACTGATGAATGACACAATATTTACACTGATAAATGACACAACATTTACGAGCTCAAAAGCCCAGCACCCAGAGACCCCAAAGTGAGGATCCACAAAAGGCATGTCATGAGCATACCAGGTCTGAGCTCGTACTTTTGACTATCAGCAACAGTTACATGCCAATATTCACAGAACCATGAGCTCGTACTTTTGACTATCAGCAACAGTTAATGCCAATATTCACAAAACCATGAGCTCGCACTTTTGACTATCAGCAACAGTTACATGCCAATATTCACAAAACTAAACCATGAGCGCCTACCCAGTTTCCACTGAAAGCACCCGCACAGAGCAAAGTCTTACCTAGAAGCATCACCCTCAGGCATGTCATGATGCATGAGGCGGGGATTCACGGGGGGCATGCAACGAGCATACTAGGTCTGGGCTCTTGCTGGCTGACACTGATATGTAATTGTCATTAATAGGGTTGGCCAGAACCGTACATCTGCACCGTATATGACCGTATGTATGTTGATTTCCCAGCTAAAAATACCGTATGTTCACCGTACATGCCTATAAATATATGGTTCTGGCCAACCCTGGTTACTAACTCAAAAGCGCCAAACCAGCACCCACGAATGGCACATGCACAGAGCAGACACTTACCTAGGAGCATCACCCTCAGGCCTGCCATGAGGCGAGGATCCACAGGGGGCATGCCATGAGCCTTCAGGTACATCATGTCTGGACTCACAAGTCGCGAAGTTGAGGCCTCATCTTCTGGCTTACTTTGGTCATCGTTTTGGGCAGCACTTGAAGGAACAGAGGTCGAAGAAGATGAGGATGTGTGGCGCAGGCCTGCAGAAGCACATGCAGAAGTGCACACTTGATCTGTCAATTTGCACAGACACAAGCACACTCACACACACACTCACATGCACACGTGCACACTTGATCTGTCAAGTTGCACAGACACAAGCACACTCACACACACACACTCACATGCTCATGTGCACACTTGATCTGTCAAGTTGCACAGACACAAGCACACTCACACACACACTCACATGCACACGTGTACACTTGATCTGTCAATTTGCACAGACACAAGCACACTCACACACACACTCACATGCACACGTGCACACTCGATCTGTCAAGTTGCACAGACACAAGCACACTCACACACACACTCACATGCACACGTGCACACTTGATCTGTCAAGTTGCACAGACACAAGCACACTCACACACAACCTCTCACACACATGCGCACACAAACACTCAAATCCTTCACTCTGCACAGGCATACACACATTTTCACGCGCATGCACATGCTCATACTCATATCCACCACTCTGCACAGACAAACACGCTTACACACACACACACACACACACACACACGTCCATTCACATTCAGGGGGACCCACCTAATTGCTCCAGCGCTTGCACCTGCCAATCAGCCAGGGGTTGAGCGTCACCTCCAAACTCGTTAATGATGTCCTGTGAGGGCAGGCAGGCGGTTGTGGGTAGTAATAATGTGGTAATGATGTGGGTAATGATGTGAGTAGTAATGATGTGGGTGGTAATGATGTGGGTGGTAATGATGTGGGTGGTAATGACGGGGGTGGTAATGATGTGGGTAATGATGTCCTGTCAGGGCAGGCAGGAGGTTGTGGGTGGTAATGATGTGGGTAATGATGTGAGTAGTAATGATGTGGGTGGTAATGATGGGGGTGGTAATGATGTGGGTAATGATGTCCTGTAAGGGCAGGCAGGCGGTTGTGGGTGGTGAGTGCAAGCAAGAGATTGCAATTTCGACTCAGGACACATCACTCTGCATACAGTGTGTCCTTCACACATTTTTGATTCTTGACATTCTTGACATTCTTAATTCTTGACATTCCTGATTCTTGCGCACTAGGTTGAGGTGGGCACTCTGAAACTATATTATGGTAGCAATTAGGCTGGCCTTACACGACGAGGTTCCCCAACTTCACAGACAAATGTAAGTGCAAGTGCCCACTGCATAGACACTGAACTAATGCAGCTAGTTGCTATGCTGCACTTTTTTGATGAGGAGTGGCGCTTCAGCATTGCAGGCAAATGTAAGTGCAAGTGCCCACTGCATAGACATTAAGTTAACGCAGCTCTTGGTATTTTCGTTCAGATCGGCCAGAACCGTACAATCACCGTACGTGCGTACGTACCTGTGAATTTGCAGAATGCTTAAATTGCGGTACAGAACATTAAATTTTTGGTACTAGCCAACCCCAGCTGTCATATGGTGTACAGTCATTTAGTGTGGTGTACCATCATATATAGTATTTATGGTACTAGCCAACCCTAGCTGTCATATGGAGTACCATCATCGCCAGCAACACCTTAACTGTAAATGCGCCCCTTTGAAGCAGTATGGTGTACCATCATATATAGTATTCATACTAGCCAGCCCTAGCTGTCATATTTGTGTTTTTTATGGTACTAGCCAACCCCAGCTGTCATATAGTGCACCTCATCGCCAGCAACACCTCAACTGTATATGCGCCCCTTTGAAGCAGTATGGAGTACCGTCATATATAGTATTCATGGTACTAGCCAGCCCTACAATGCATGTTCTGTGATCCAGCCTGTGATGGACGTGCACACAACAGCTTGTATGCAGGGCTGGCAAAACTACGTATACATGCACTAATATCCATATATGCATGTATATAATGAATCTATGTTTGTATACAGCGTTTTAATAAAGCTTTAGCAGGGAAGTTTCCAAATGAAGTGTCATACACTCGTTGTAAGTATACGATTCAACACTTTCCTGTGCACAACAATCCTTTGGCAGGATCATCTCTAAACAAAAAGTCTTGCACGGTGCTCTTGTGTGCTTTTTGGCCAATTCTGCAAGCAAGTTAAAATATACTAAACACCGCACGCTAGCCTTTTACCCTGCAAGGTGCATTTAGTCTCCAGTGGCGTGGAAATGATGCCAAGGGCTCTCTACTCACAATGACCATGGGCCTTCTACTCACAATGATACCAAGGGCTCCCTACTCACAATGATGCCAAGGCAATGAAGTTGCAACAGGGGCTCTCTGATCAAAATGATGCCAAGGGCTCCCTACTCACAATGATACCAAGGGCTCCCTACTCACAATGATGCCAAGGGAATGAAGTTGCAACGAGGGCTCTCTACTCACAATGAACATCGAAGCATCAAAGGCAAGGCTGAAGATGTTGTGTGGATTTTCCAAGGACAGGAAGCCGTAGCTCAGCAGCTGCTGGGCATTGCTGTGGGGGCCTGTGCGTAATTTGGATTGAGAGGCATTATTCGTACAAGCAGGTTGGTATTCAAGGTAATTGGTGTTCAGGTTCAATGATGCAGTGTAATTTTATGGAAGTCAGGGCGGTGCGTGTATTTTTAACTAATAAACGAGAACGTTGATGTTCAAGGGAATTGGCACTCAGGTTGAATGATTCACTGCTAATTAATCATCCACTGCTGATTATTGTAAACTGACAGAAGTTGGGCCTGGACTGCAGTGAGGAGATTTGCAGTACCTGGTATTAAAGTGAATTCCTGTGCTTGATCAATGTGGGGAGTGGCATTCACATTTGCAAGCTTTTTCACTCATCACTTTTGGCGCATACTGCACACACTATCAGTATTTGTATTATAGCAGCAACAGCAGCAGCTGCAAGCCTGCCCAAGCCACGCACACAGAGCAACTGGTCATTGTGTGCTGAACCATTTTTGCCACAGTGAAATTGTGCCTTGATGATTGGACAGATGTATTCCGTACTTTCCCATGCACACAAATACCAGCACAAGCACAAAGGGTGTGGAGAAAAATGCTGGCCTGGAAGGCAGCATGAAATCCACAGTGCCTTACCGTAAGATAGCGTTAAGGGTGCTCCTTTTTCAATCTGCGTAAAAGCAAGGAGAGAGGCGCCAAATGTGTCTATTTGTGCAGGGTTAGAATCCGTGCTCGTGCGCACGTGTTGTGTGTATGCACGTGTATGCGTGCGTGTGTGTTCTTCATAAAGGGGCGAGCACTGTGTGTTGTCACAATCGAACAGCATGCACTCATCTGTTTCTCACACTCTGATAAGTTAAATATGTCAAGCCCCATGTGGCATGCCAAATATCGAAAGCCGTCCTCAACCATGTGGCACTGGATCTACTTCATTTTCTTGCATGTTGCAGGTTATTAAAACATGTTTGTAACACACATGCGGACTTCATGAGAGCACAAAATTTACATGTAGGCTCTATGTTAAACTGACAGGGCGTACCTTGTGCTTTGCAAACATGTACCTTGTGCTTTGCAAACATGTACCTTGTGCTTTGCAAACATGTACCTTGTGCTTTGCAAACATGTACCTTGTGCTTGCAAACATGTACCTTGTGCGTTGCAAACATGTACCTTGTGCTTTGCAAACACGTACCTTGTGCTTTGCAAACATGGATATGCTTGCATCTTCAGGGTTCCGCCGTATAGCACAGTTGCTTTCAAATGAGTGGTCGCCCATGTCTATGAGTGGCGTCTGTGTTCAAGAGTGTGTGTGTGTGTGTGTGTGCACATGCGTGTACGTGTATGTGTTTATGCACATGTGTGTGTCCATTTACACATTGCACGCCCATGTGCTTGTGTATTCAAAGCACGTGTACAGGCAGCAGTCAGAACTTGAAACATTGGCATGCAAAAAGAAAATGCTAGAGGCAACCAGGTAGGTACCTCAGGGTGCCAGAGGTAAACAGGTAGGTACCTAATGGTGCCAGAGGTACACAGGTGGTACCTCACACAAACAACATATCTCACACACCCAGTACGTAGTGCAGGTTGTTCACGCCCGTTCCTAAAATTTGACATAATTACATGGTTGCTTTGCGCTGGCTGAGCTACCTTTGCTTCCAGTTGTGTTATTGCACCAATGTTTGACTTCAGGATGGCTGAACAACACAAATCGGTCAACCCCTTTCGGAAACATTCAGTAAAATTTAGTAAAGAGTCATGGAATGCGTGATATCTGACAGCTCAGCGCTTTTCAAGCTGACTTGCACATCAAAATGCATTTGGCGGTGATACTGTCATATGGCAAAGTATAATGCATGCACAAGGATATAGCAAGTTATGGTATAATGTGTGTACGTGTATGAAGCTTATGTATATTGTATGTACGTGTATGAAGCTTTAGCATATTGTATGTACATGTTCAAGTATAATGTACGTACATGCATGTAAATGTGTGTACGTGTATGAAGCTTTAGCATATTTTTTGTACATGTTCAAGTATAATGTACGTACATGCATGTAAATGTGTGTACGTGTATGAAGCTTAAGCATAATGTATGTACATGTTCAAGTATAAAGTACATACGTACATGCATGTAAATGTGTGTACGTGTATGAAGCTTAAGCATGTTGTATGTACATGTTTAAGTACAATATATGTACATGCAAGTGAATGTTTGTACGTGTATGAAGCTTAAGCATATTGTCTGTACATGTTCTACGGCCTATGTTTGGCAATTTTTGAATGTGCTCTTTGTGCAATATACAACACATGTATTCATTCCAAGGGTATATCGTATGGCGACTCACGAGGCTTCTGGTATGGCTTAGCATGAACAAAAGACACACCCACCAGTACATGTGTGTTGGCAGACTTGATGCCAAAGCAACGAGATAGGGAGACCGCAATCGCCCACCCTGAACACAAAAAATGCAGCAACAGTTTGATTCAGGCTGAGTGAACTGTTTTGAACTTGAGGATACAAGTGCAAGCAAATTAAGTAAGTCGGGCTCCATGCATCATCGTGCAGACAAGCAGAAAAGAAGACAGAAATGTAAGCAGGCACCTGGAGTTGCTCCCCGCATAGAAGCAGGAACACAAAGGGACCTGTACACCAGATGTTGTTAAGTACCAGAGGAAAGTTCAGCTGAGTTGTTTCCTGCGATGGTTTAAATGTTTCGTCCTTTATACCTACCGTACATATCAGACGTGACTTGCATGCCGCAAAAGGGGTCGTCCTCGGTGCCAGCAAGGTCTTTCAGTTCCTTCTCCCATACGTCTTTCCACCAGAACCTGCACAGAGGTTGGCAGCAGAAAGGCACCCCATCAAACAAGGAAACGCACACTCCTCAGGTGTGTGGAAATACGCGCACTGCTGCAATAAGTGTATGAAGTGAGAAATGAGGAAGTGCAACTGAAGCTGAGCGCATGGACAAAAAATACTGCAAAGAAAGCTTGGTTGTAGGATCAAGGATTCGCTTGAGATACACCCACACGAGAGATAAATAGCGTGAGCAGGATGCCGTGGAAGGAAAAGGGAGGAAGGAGAGATACCAGTACAATTGAATACGTCAATACGCTTGAATGTGAGAATAGTTAACCCTGAGCTGCCAGCTACCGACGAAAAGTGTATCAGAACTTGCTCACGAGGCTTAGCTAACATACGCCAATTTTAGCGCCTGTGCAGGGAAGACAAGGAAAAGTGCGGAGGACATTGTTGGCATGGGCTGTTGCGGAGAACACTGTTGGCATGGACAGGAAAATTGCGGAGAATACTGTTGGCATGGATTGCGAAGAACATTGTTGGCATGGTTGAGGTCAGGCTGCAACACACATTCTTGCATTCCTGCCATTTATCATATCAGCTTTCACTTTCTTCATATTTAAGCCTACGGGGAGTTCATGGCTAAAAGAGGCCAGCCAGCAGCCAGGGACAAAACTGGAATCGCAAGCCAGCAAGGAAAGCTCCTTGGACACTTGACCTGAGTATTTTGGTTGGACACGCGACCTGAGTTCTTTGATTGGACACTCGATCTGAGTTCTTTGGTTGGACAATCGACCTGAGTTCTTTGGTTGGACACTCAACCTGAGTTCCTTGTTTGGACACTCGACCTGAGACACTCGACCTGAGTTCTTTGG
>Ga0307963_1003561_pt1 | contig 12386 bp, 10 predicted proteins | sample OrgLakmetagen594_FD_201829 | JGI IMG/M metagenome (GOLD analysis project Ga0307963, IMG submission 201829) | Saline water microbial communities from Organic Lake, Antarctica - #594 | ecosystem: Environmental > Aquatic > Non-marine Saline and Alkaline > Saline | place: Antarctica: Organic Lake...
GCACCAACACCAACAGCAGCAGCAGCAGCAGCAGCCACAAGGGGTTGAACATGGCCAGCAGGGCGTCCCGCAGCAACAGCACCAGCAGCACCACTTGCCGTCACAGCAACAGCAGCACCAACCACAGCAGCAGCAGCAGCAGCAGCAGCACCAACCCTCGACACCACTGCAAGAAAGTGGCGGGGGTGGGAGTGGCAATGGGGGCAGTGGACTGGGCAAATCGCTGCGTGTGGGTGCCAAGCCGTTTGTACCCTCCGGCTTCCGCTCCTCAGCCACACCCCCTCCCGCTCCCCAAACACCCCCCCAGCAGCAGCAACAGCAGCCGCCTTCCCCCCCGCATTCCCAACAACAGCAGCAGCAGCAGCAGCAGCAGCAGCAGCAGCTGTCGCACGACTCCAAGCCTCTTACGCCAGAGTTGGTCGCAGGAGCAGGGGCTAGCTCGCCTGCTCAACCGGGGGGTGTGTTGTTCAGTGATGGGGTGAATGGGGGCCCAGGGACTCCTAGCTCTACAGGCATGCCACCCCAGCCGCCGCCGCCGCCGCAGCAGCAACATGGCAGCATGGCTGCACACTGCTCGTTGCCTGCTTCTGCAGGATCAGGAGGCGGGCCTCACATGAACGGCGGCCCTGCTGCGTCTGCTGCAGCTGCAGCAGTAGTGATGGGGGGCTCCAGGGGCGAGCGCAGGGCAAACCTGCGCCAGAACTTGCAGCAACAGCAGCAGCAGCAGCACGCAATGCATATGATGCAGCACCACCAGCACCAGCAGCAGCAGCAGCAGCATCACGTGATGCACATGATGCAGCAGCAACAGCAGCAGCAGCAGCAGCACATGCTGATGATGGCAGCGGCTGCAACAGCTGGGGCAGGGGCAGTTCCTCCACCCATCGCAACTATAGGGGGTGCACCTAACACTACCCTCCTCGCTAGCAGCAGCGAAGAGCCCCACCCTTCCGGGGTTGAGCCTCAGTACGCACAGCAGGCGCAGCACACACAGCAGCAGCAGCTGCAGCAGCAGCAGCAGCAAGGCGTCTCCTCCCCTGCAGAAGCGCACGCAAGCGTGGCTGCTGATGGTTCCCAGACGGAGGGACAGGCGCAGCAGGGTCAGGGGGTGTGCAGGCAAGGAGGAGATATTGGGCATGATGGCGATGGTGGTGGTGGAGGCGGCAACATAGATCAAGTACCCCACCACATATCGGCAGCACAGCAGCAGCAACAGCAGCCGCAAACGCCAGAGCCCACCACCACCGGCCAAGCGGCAGCAGCAGCAGCAGCAGGAGCAGCAGCCCCTTCGTTGGCACAGTTGAAAACCCCTCCTCCACAGCAACAGCTTGCAGCTGCTCCCACAGCTGCAGCAGCAGCAGCAGCGACCGCTGAGGATGTCCAGCCTCGGGCACCCGCCTCGATCTCTACGCCCTCCCCCAAACAGCAACAGCAGCAGCAGCAACAGCAGCAGCAACAGCAACAGCAGCAGCAGCAGCAGCAGCCCACCTCTGCCTCCACCACCCCTAGGTCTGCAGCCGCACAGCAGGTGGGTCATGCTTGCACAGACTCACACACCCTAGTGCATGCATTGTTTTGCACTCTCATACGCGCGCGCACACACACACACACACACACACACACACACACACACACACACACACTCATACACACACACACGTACATACAGCAATCCGGAGCGGCCGCCCCCTTCTCCTGGTCCGCCATTGCCGCAAAGGACAGCGTGAACCGCCCCCCCTCCTCTGCCCCCTCCCACGCCAGCAGCACAGACAAGCCAGGAGGAGGCCCAGCCTCTTCTACTTCCGCACACAGCTCGTCTTCCTCTGTTGTTCCCCCTGGCACCCCCACCCCTCACCCCGCCAGCTCTGCGGGAGGGGCGTGGCAGCACAAGCTGCAGTCAAAACTTCCGGTCGTGGCCCCTCAGCAGCAGCAGGTAACTGGAAAATGTATGCTGTGTTGTAAGGCGATGTGAGCAAAAGGACAAGCTGCAGGCAAATGCTGCCGGTCCTGGCCACTCAGCAGTCGCAGGCAATTTGTGATTATGGTGTTGCATAGAACATCTTTTCTTTCTAAAGTGTGTGAGCGTTAAGACAAGCTGCAGTCAAAGCTGCCTGTCCTGGCTGCTCTATATCTGGACATTGAAAACCCGACTAACAAAAACTGTTCTAAACAGTATTGATAAGAACAATTGAAAAAGAAAAGCTCAGCTGCAGCAGGTGTTCGTGTTTTCAGTGTCAGACCATCATTCATGTGTGAAGACTGTACTCTAGGTTGACGTGAAAAGTGCACGTGCGCATTCTGCATGTGTGCAAGCCATCTGGTCGTGACTCCTCAGCAGCGGCAGCTTCTCCTTTCTCCTGGGTGGTGGGCAATCGCTCAAATATTGAACCCCACACACGAACACTGCGTAAGCACCTAAGCAGTAAGTAAGCACTTAAAGCACTTATAGCAGTAAGTGAGCACTCAAATCAGTACCCTGCGCCAGTCAGATTATTTCTGGGGCGCGCAGGCGCTCTATTTTAGGAGCCGTGGCTGATCTCTCAACAATAACATCTGTGTCGTGTCAGAACCCTCTACTCTTGACGTTTTTTATTGCATGCTTTACACAGTCACAGACGCAACAGGTGTAGCAATGCCAAAGCCGCTCCTGCAACGAAGCACAATATGCTAGTTGGTTTCAATGCTGCACACATCATTGACGCAGCAGGTCTAGTTGATGAGCAGGCATCTCTGTATCTCAATTTCGTTGCAGACTTCATTATTGATGTGTACAACCCCCAAGTACTGTCTCACCTTGTACCATTACACGTTTCTTAGTCCTCACTTTGATGCATTTTGTTCCTAACACCATCACAGACACAGCAGAGCCAGCAAGCGGCACAGTATCCCCTTTTTTTTCTTCCTATGCCTCTTATTCCTTACACCACCACAAACGCAGCAGAGCCAGCGAGCAGCACAGTACCCCCTTATTCTAATGTCAATGCCTCTTGTTCCCTACACCACCACAGACGCAGCAGGGCCAGCGAGCAGCACGGTACCCCCTTATTCTAATGTCAATGCCTCTTATTCCTAACACCATCACAGGCGCAGCAGAGCCAGCAAATAGCACAGGCCCCCCCCCGTGTGGGCACCAGGCCCGTGGGCAATTTCATGGAGGCGCCTAAGGCTAAGGTAGGGTGGAAGTGGGCTGTATGATATGTTGAAGAGTTGGCCAGAACCGTATACACACCACCGTGTATGACCGTATGTACGGCAAACATTCTGCTATAAATACCGTACATACATCATACAGGAACACACATACACAAAAATGTGCACAAACACACACGTGTGCATGTGCATGCGCACACGTACATGTGCACACTCAATATATTGTGATATGCAGGTAGGGCAGGTACCATGGTGGTATTCAGCACACATACACACACGCACACACATACACACACACGCACACACGCATACACACAAATACATACACATACAAGCACACACACATGCACACACGCATACACACAAATACACACACATACAAGCACACACACGCACACACACATGCACGCAGGTTGGTGCCGCTGCCCTGCGCCTCACTGAGTCAGGCGTGGTGCTGTACGAGAGCAGCAGAGGTGCCCCCCCCCGTCGCCTGCAACTCGTGCGGGGGTTACGCAACGGAGAAGGTGGGCTTCCTGAGTGTTGTGCTTTAAATATAATGTGTGTGGGTGCATCACTGCTTCCTGGACGCAACGGAGAGGGTGGGTGCATCAATGCTTCCTGAGTGCTGTGTTCTGAATTAAGTGCAACACTGCTTCTGTGAGTGCAATGCTGCTTTCTGGACGCTGCGTTAAGTAAGTGTCCACGAATACCTCGCTGCTTCTCAGACGCTGTGCTGAATGAGCGTCTGGGTGTGCAATGCTGCTTCCTGGACGCTGTGTTGAGTAAGTATCCGTGAATACCTTGCTGCTTCTCAGACGCTGTGCTGAATGAGCGTCTGTGAGTGCAATGCTGCTTCCTGGACGCTGTGTTGATTAAGTATCCGTGAATACCTCGCTGCTTCTCAGACGCTGTGCTGAATGAGCGTCTGTGAGTGTAATGCTGCTTCCTGGACGCTGCGTTAAGTAAGTGTCCATGAATACCTCGCTGCTTCTCAGACGCTGTGCTGAATAAATATCTGGGTGTGCATCACTGCTTTTTGGACACTGTGTTGAATAAGCGTCTGTGAAGTAGTTACTGCTTCTTGGACGCTGTGTCGAGTCAGTGTTGATTGCATCAGTGCTTCCTGGACGCTGTATTGAATAAGAGTCTGTTAGTGTTTCACTGCTTTCTGGACGCTGTCGTGAATGAGAGTGTCAGTGGCATTTTCTCTTTTCTCCTTTTTCACACACACGTAGCTTTCTAAGCAACTCTTGCACAGGCTGCGCAGCAGACTGCAGTGGCAATGTCGTTGTTTCTTCTCACACACACACACACACACACGTACATACATACATACATACATACGCACACATATACACTTACACGTACATACACGCACACGCACATGCACACTCACATACACATGCATACACACGTACACGTACACGTACATACACACATGCACATACACACACACATACACATGCACTCATACACACACGCAGGCGAGTACAACTGCTTCCTGAACGTCATTATCCAGAGCTTGTGGCATCTTCGCCCCTTTCGAGAGGCCCTGTTGCGTCTGCAGCTGCCTCCCTCCTCTGCCTCTTGCACTCCAACCCAAGCAACACCTAGTTACACCAAAGCCACCTCTCAGGTGAGATATGGAGAACATGATTCTGATTTCCAGGCTCTTTTATGTTGAAACATAAACCAAAACTCTATACTTTATAAATTACCCGTTAAATTATTAGCCATTTGAACTACTAGCCGTACAGCAAGGCCCAAACAAAAATTGCTCACAGTTTGGACATCAGTCCGTACAAGACAGCAGCGCCATTTTTGTCCAAACTGGCAACATGTTATGTTGATTATTCGGCCACAAGTTCCACCATAACATTACTTTTAGCCAGCTAATCAAAGTCTTTGAGCAAGGAGGGAGTGCTACGACTGATTTGAGTTGTTGGTAGGGTTGGCCAGAACCATATATATACGGTGCATATACGGTATTTTTTGGCAGGGAAATCACCAAATGTACGATCATATACGGTGTGTATATACGGTTCTGGCCAACCTTAGTTTTTGTTTGCAAGCCTTTGCTGGTGCCCTATAACCCACGTCAGCCACCTCTATACATCCACTATGGTGCTAAAGGTTTGCTGGGTGGAAGGGAGCCAGCCCTTCCATCCCTATACATCCACTATGGTGCTAAAGGTCTGCTGGGTGGAATTGAGCCAGCCCTTTCTAGGTGATGGGCTGGACACATTGTTGTATGGATGTAAATGTATGCAAGTTGTGTTGAAAAGCATCATTGTATGGATGTAAATGTACGCAAATCATGTTGAAAAGCAGTGTCCCCAGAACGCTGCCCAACAGTTCTCAGCTTTGCAGAAGGCCGTCTGTCCGTGTCACATGTCTAGTGTGGGCCAGAACCATACATTTATAGGACTAGACGGTGTACATACGGTATTTCTAGCAGGGAAATCACCATACATACGGCTATATACGGTGCAGATGTACGGTTCTGGCCAACCCTACACATGTCCTCTGTGTCACTGTGCTGCTGCTGTGCAAGATGGAGAGAAAATGTTGCGCCTATCAAGTCATGAAGTCTAACAAATGACAAAGTGGAAGCACACACGCACACTGAACACACATACACACACACAGACACAGACACACACACACACAACGACACAGACATACGCATGCAAAAACACATACACATATGCACGTACATCTTCTTGTAGGGTGTGTCCTCCTCCTCCCCAAGGGCAGATGGTGTGCCTGGCCCGAGCAGCGAGCTGTTCGACAACAGCGAAAAGGGAGAGGGAGGTGCTGCCACCACGAAGGGGAGTGCTGAGGCAGAGGCAGAGGCTGGCAAGGGCAGCAGGGGCAGCCATAGTGCAGGTCAGTGATTGTTGGTGATGCACAGCTCATACCTAAAGGGCAGAAGGAGCGAGTGCTGTGATGGCCAGAGTCACGCACAGAGTCACGCACAGAGTCACGCACACGCACAGAGTCACGTACACGCACAGTCACGCACACGCACAGAGTCACGCACACGCACAGAGTCACGCACACGCACTGGCGCTCAGCAACTGCGGGCAACTAAGGGCAATTGAGGGCAAGTGCTGCGATGCCCAGAGTCACGCACACTCACACTGGCACGCAGCGCTGAGTCGTGCAACTAAGGGCGAGTGCTGTGATGTTAAGAGTCACGCACACAGTGTGATGTTAAGAGTCACACACAGTGTGATGTTAAGAGTCACACACAGTGTGATGTTAAGAGTCACGCACACAGTGTGATGTTAAGAGTCACGCACACAGTGTGATGTTAAGGGTCACACAAATCTGCACTCAGCCCAAAAGTGGCGCAACTAAGGGCAATTAGGGCAAGTGCTGCGATGCCCAGAGTCATGCACACTCACACTGGCACTCAGCGCTAAATTGTGCAACTAAGGGCGAGTGCTGTGATGTTAAGAGTCACGCACTCAGTGTGATGTTAAGAGTCACGCACACAGTGTGATGTTAAGAGTCACGCACACAGTGTGATGTTAAGAGTCACGCACACAGTGTGATGTTAAGAGTCACGCACACAGTGTGATGTTAAGAGTCGCGCACACAGTGTGATGTTAAGAGTCACGCACACAGTGTGATGTTAAGAGACACACACAGTGTGATGTTAAGGGTCACGCACACTTGCGCTCAGCCCAAAAGTGGCCCAACTAAGGGCAAATTAGGGCAAGTGCTGCGATGCCCAGATTCACGCAAATTCGCAGCACGTGACTAATATTGTTTAGTGTGGGTGTGGGTTGAGGGCAGAGGTACTGCGGTTTTGGCAAGGAGTTGAAGGAAATCTTAGGCACTGTTTCATTGGCACTTCAGTAAAAAAAAACGGCTCTGTGCTTTGTAAGCCGGACTTCTCCTATCAGCAGAAATCGCATCGTGCGACCACTGAATCACATATAAAGGCACGGCAGTGCTGCACGCGCTGTGCAACAACACCCACGCAACAACACCCACGCGCATTTGCTGCTCCTCTTCATGCCACGTGTTCTCTCAAAACCACTCCATCCACGCTATACAGATGCGGACGCGGCGGTGCTGCACGCGCTTTGCAACATCTTCCACGCTCTAGCTGCTCCTCCGGCAGAGGTGGACGCCCTGCCTGCTGCTGGTTCAGGGGCGGGGGCTGCAGTGCAGGGAGAGGGACAGCAAGGGCAGCAAGAGGAGAAGCAGAGCAGCAAGGTGTGTGTGCGTATGTGTGTGCGTGAATGTGTACGTTTTGTGTGTGCGTATGTGTGTTCGTAGAGGAACAGCAAGGGCAGCTAGAGGAGAAGCAGAGCAGCAAGATGTGTGTGTATGTGTGTGCGTGAGTGTGTACGTTTTTTGTGTGTGTATGTGTGTTCGTAGATGAACAGCAAGGGCAGCTAGAGGAGAAGCAGAGCAGCAAGGTATGTGTGTGTATGTGTGTGCGTAAGTGTGTACACATGTGTGTGTGCGTTGTGTCTCATGTACATGTGTCTTGATAGCTACGTGTAGACAGCACGATGAGGGGGGTGAGTGTGACTTTTGTGTGTATATATGTGTGTGATTTTTGTATATAAATGGTGGGCGACGCAGCGGCAAAAGCCAGCAATGTTGGGTGTACGCACACAAATTTTCAGGCTTTCCATTACGCCACGATGGGCATGCAAACGCACCTATGTCGGCCAGTTGTCAGCCAAAACTTGTGCTCAAGTCCCTACCAGACACCCTTTCAGAACATAGGGAACCAACACACACACACACACATACACACACACATACACACACACATACACACACACACGCACACACACACAACACACACCATTGCACAAATGCAAGTGGTTTATTTCAATGCGCGCAGCAAACAAAGCGTCTGTCCTCCAACACCTACCTATTTCAAACAAAGCGCCTGTCCTCCAACACCTATTTCAATCAAAGCGCCTGTCCTCCAACACCTATTTCAAACAAAGTGCCTGTCCTCCAACACCTACCTATTTCAATGCGCGCAGCAAACAAAGCGCCTGTCCTCCAACACCAACGTGTCCCTGCGGCGAGGGCTGGCAGTGTCCCCTTGGGAGCTGAGAGAGGCATTGGACGCTATGGGCCGGGTGGGTTACACACTTTGGGTTGGCCACAACCGTATTTACACACCGTATATGAGTTACACTTTGTGTTGGCCTCAACCGTGTATATACACCGTAAATGACTGTATTTTATATTACTCCTGCCAAAAATACCGTATATACACTATATATATGGTTCTGGCTAACCCTAGTTGTATGGAAGTTGGTGATGCTTGGTGGTGTGTGTGAGCAGTGTTACTTGTGAGGCTGTGGTGGTCTGGCGCTATGTTTCTCTGTGATCCTGTGTCTGAGTTTTCCCCTCTTTTTGATTCACAACCCTCTTTTTTGATTCACAGCCCTCTTTATTGAATCACAGCCCTCTTTTTTGATTCACAGCCCCCTCTTTTTTACTCACAGCCCTCTTTAACTTACAGCCCTCTTTAAATTACAGCCCTCTTTTTTGATCCACAGCCCTCTTTCTTGATTCACAGCCCTGCTGCGTACGGTGCAGGGAGCAGGATGCTTTTCTAAACTCTGAATGGTAGCGCTTACTACCGCTTTTGGAAAAGGTCGTGCTTCTAAGCACACCTTTTCAATCTTTTGTTTCCAGCAGCTGTTTGGCACCTGCTCGGCCTGTTTGGCACCTTATCTGGCTGTTTGGAACCTGCTCTGCCTGTTTGGGACCTTTTCTGGCTGTTTGGCACCTGCTCGGCCTGTTTGGCACCTTATCTGGCTGTTTGGCACCTGCTCGGCCTGTTTGGCACCTTTTCTGGCTGTTTGGCACCTGCTCTGGCTGTGTGGTCACCTGATCTGGCTGTTTGGAACCTGATCTGGCTGTTTGTCATCTGATCTGGTTTTCCTTTGGATTATTTGACGATGGGTGCGTCATTACTAGGGCTGGCCAAAATCATCTGTATATGTATATACGGTAGTGTATATACGGTGTGTTTGGCGATTTCCCTGCCATTTCTTGTCCATATTTCAGGCTGGTTTATTGCCAAACATACGGTCATATACAGTGTATAGGACAGTTCTGGCTAAGCCTAGTCAAAACACGTATGTGTAGCATCTTTGGTGGAAGTGTGCTTGTGCTCCTGCCTGTATGACTTCATCTCCTCCGCCTTTCTGGCCGCAAGGGTCACGCTTCGCTTACACGTTCACTTTGGTGTCGAGGACCCTCGATGATCTGGCATTCAATTGTCGAAGTAGGAAACGTGACAAGCTGAGAAGATGTTTGCTGTCATAATTTGATGAGCGCGAGCATACGTGCGCAGTAATTAACTCAGGTGACACAGTTATGCACGCACTGCTGCCATCCTCCTCTTGACGGGAGTGGGAAGAGCAAGCACAGAACAGCTGTGTTCAAACAAGATAGTGTGACAATGGATTTGTATATAATGACGGATGCTTCTGCGTGTCCGTTGGTGCACTGCTGCTATCCCCATATTGACGAGAATGAGATACACAAGAACAGAACAGCTGTGTAGAAACCCAGTTATGTCCAGTGGCGCACTGCTGCCATCCCCATATTGACGAGAATGAGATACACAAGAACAGAAATGCTGTGTAGAAACCCAGTTATGTCACCCAATTATGTCCAGTGGCGCACTGCCAACCATCCGCATCTTGACGAGAGTGAGATAATGCTGTCTGTGATTCTACAACAATGGCTCTGCATTCAATGTCTGATGTTTCCGCGCACATAGGGACCTACTGGCGCCATCCGCATCGAAAAGAGTGAGATGCACGATGCCAGTGAGGTGCTGGGAGAGATCCTTAACTGCCTGCACAGGGCAGAGGCACGCACACGCACGCCCGGAGGCGCCCCCAACGGTGAGTGGCTGCTCTCTCCTTCGTGTGAGTGTCTGTGGGTATGTCTGTGGGTATGTCTGTGAGGGTGAGGGTGTGGATGTGGGTGTGGGTGTGCGGAAGGGGGTGGATGCGTCTGTATGGGTGTTTGTGTGGCTATGGGTGTGGGTGTGTGTTTGGGGGGGGGGGGGATCAATTAACAGGTGGCAAAAACCTTCCCGGCATCTCCCTTTCTCCTGCATGTCAAGCTACGCATGTTTGTGTTGACCGTGGCTCACTGAGAGAGACACACACACACACACACACAAAGTCACATGAGTTCACGCTGTGTGTGTGTATGTGCGTGTGTGTACACGCAGGTGGCAAGGAAGACCTGCCCGACATCACCCTCCCTCAGCGCATAAAACTCCCCCACCCTACAACCCCCTGCCCTCAACACCTGCAAGCCCCCTCTGCTGCACACCCTGCCACCGCAAACGGAGGCAGCCCCAGCAAGTGGGCAGCAGCAGCTGGAGGAGGAGGAGGAGGAGGAGGAGGAGGAGTCAGGGAAGGGATGTGCAATGGAGGGGTGGCTGTCCCCCCTCCCCCTCCCATCATTTCCACGGTGCATCGTTTGGTGGGCTTAGACGTCCAGGTGCGTGTGTGCGTGCACGTGTGTGTGATTGTGCGTGTGTGTGTGTGTCATTGTGCGTGTGTGCGTGTGTGTGTCATTGTGCATGTGTGTGTATTTGTTGTTTGCAAACGCTAAAACCCTCCCCCCTTACATGTGCACATGCACACAGATGCGCACACACACACACACATGCAGGTGCCCTGCCCCCCCAGCGACAGCAACAGCAGCAGCAAAGAGGAAGAGGAGGAGGCCTCACGCAGAGGGGGTGGCAAAGGCCGACGCACAGCCACACAGGCTGCAGCCGCAGGTGAACACACACACACACACACAAGCACATGCACACACACCACACATAGACGCCACACATACACACACAGCCACACAGGCCGCAGCTGCATGTGGACACGCACACACAGCCGCACGTACACAAAGCCACACACAGACATACACACTTCAATACACAACACACGCGCGCACACACACACACACACATACACACACACACACGCACGCACGCACGCACGCACACACACACACAGCCACACAGGCTGCAGATGCAGGTGATCTTAAAGATGGCTTGCAGTTCTGTCCTTTTTAACATCTGTGTGATGCCAGTGATCTCTAGTAACTGCACTGGTCAGTCACGTAGCCCCCTATACTTGTCACATACTTTAGTGTGTTTTCTCCATACAAACATAGGTGTGGTTCCATCCTCCACATTAGGATAGGTGCTAATATAGGTGTGGTTCCTCACTATCATATAGGTGTGGCTCGTCACTAAGATAGGTGTGGTTCCTCCATATTAACATAGGTGTGGTTCCACACTAAGATAGGTGTGGTTTCTCACTAAGATAGGTGTGGTTTCTCACTATCATATAGGTGTGGTTCCTCTCTAAGACAGGTGTGGTTCCTCCATACTAACATAGGTGTGGTTCCTCCACAATAAGATAGGTGTGGTTTCTCACTATCATATAGGTGTGGCTCCGCACGAAGGTGCTAACATAGGTCTGGTTCCTTACTTGTAACATAAGTGTGGTTCCACATTAAGATAGGTGTGGTTTCTCACTATCATAGGCGTGCTCCCTTTTTCCTACTTCCTGCTGTCCATGGCTTCTTTCCCACTACCTTTCACCGCTCTTGTGCATCCTTCTCCTTTCATCTTCTCGTGAATGCTGTCTGTGTGTGTGAAGTGTGTGTATGTGTGTGACTGACAATGTGTGTGGGCGTGTGTCATTTTCCTCTGGTCTGCCTCTGACTTTGTATGTGTGTGTGTTTGTGTGTGTGTTGTCTTCCCTCTCTACTCCACCTCTGGCTCTGCTCACTTGGGCACATGCGTTCCCTCACCCGCAGCCGCCGCTGCCGCTGCCCAGACCAAGGAAAACGCCGCAGCCAGCCACAACAGCAGCAGCAGCAGCAGCATGGTTGCAAACGGGGGCGGGAGCGCGTCAGCCAGTTGGAGGAGCAGTGGGGGAGGGACGAGCAGCAGCAGCAACAGCGGCGGGGGTGGGAGTGGGAGTGTGGGCGCGCAAGCGGGGGCGCTGGAGGCGCTGCAGTTCACCAAGTTCTTCCACCTGGTGCCTGCGCAATGTGAGTGTGTGTAGGGGGGTGTGCACGCGTGTGAATACCCAGGTGGTGGTGCTGCAGGCACACTTGCTGTGGGGGTTTAGATCCTGCAGTACACCGAAATCTTCCACTTGGTGTCCGCCAAGTATGTGGGGGGGGGGGGGGGGCGCAAAATG
>Ga0307963_1003569_pt1 | contig 12374 bp, 10 predicted proteins | sample OrgLakmetagen594_FD_201829 | JGI IMG/M metagenome (GOLD analysis project Ga0307963, IMG submission 201829) | Saline water microbial communities from Organic Lake, Antarctica - #594 | ecosystem: Environmental > Aquatic > Non-marine Saline and Alkaline > Saline | place: Antarctica: Organic Lake...
CTCAAGGGCTACCTTGGCCTTGAACTCTGGAGAATGAGTATTGCGTTTCTGCTTTGCCATTAGTAAGTCCTACAAAAGCGGCTTGGCACTATCTTAAACCATTGTCTTGATTTCGGGGTCCACTATAATTTACTGATGTCACTACTGAGCCTACGGGTTTAGGATAAACGGCTGAAGCGATTGATTGCACGCTATCTGCGAGCTGGGTTTATCGATAACCAGCCCTTCCATGAGTCCCGAGAAGGTGTCCCGCAAGGTGGTATATGAAAAGCTTTTCATATTCCGCCTTGTGGCGTTCCTGCGTCTGTTTTGGTCTTCAACTAAATTTTTTCATCACCTGAGAGGCAAATGTATATCTTGACTCAGCTTCTGTAGCCTTGACATATGTTCAAGTATGTTTTGACTGTTCTATAGTATTTGGTAACTATTCATCGACGTTAAAGCTTTGGAGGACGGTCGCATGCCAAGCAAGTCTTTTCTGACAAGACAGGGCCGCGGAGAGGGTCAATGAGCGCTCGACCCGGCGATGGCTCCAAAGTTTCCGCATCGGTCCAGCGCGATGGCAGCGGCGCGGCTGACCTTAAGTGGTATTCGCTCGCGGAGGGCGAGGTTCTCAAAGGTGTTGACACTGGCCTGGACGGGCTGACCGCCGATGACGCGGCAGACCGACTTCGCAGAACCGGGCCAAACCGGCTGCCCGAAGCTGCACCCGACGGGCCGCTGCGCCGGTTCCTCAGGCAATTCCGCAATGTCCTGATCTATGTGCTGCTGGCGGCAGCCGTTGTCACGGCCGCGCTTGGTCATCTGGTCGATACCGGCGTGATCCTGGCGGTCGTGCTGGTTAACGCGGTAATCGGCTTCGTGCAAGAAGGCCGCGCCGAACAGGCGCTGTCGGCGATCCGCGATATGCTGGCACCGGACGCGCGCGTTCTGCGTGACGGGCGCCGGGCAACGGTGCCTGCCGAGGAACTGGTGCCGGGAGACATCGTGTTTCTGGACCCAGGCGACAAGGTGCCCGCCGACCTTCGGCTGGTCGCAGCCAAAGGCCTGCGCGTGCAGGAGGCGGTGCTGACCGGCGAATCCGTCCCTACCGACAAAGAGATAGATTCCGTCGCCGCCGATGCGCCTATCGGCGATCGCCACTCGATGGCCTTTAGCGGCACACTGGTCGCCGCAGGCACCGGGCGCGGCGTTGTTGTGGCGACAGGAGCGGCGACCGAAATTGGGCGAATCAGCGGGCTTCTGACCAGCGTCGAGACAACAACCACTCCGCTTCTGTTGCAGATGGAGGTCTTGGCCCGTCGCATTACCGGCGTTATCCTCGTGTTGGCCGCGATTATTCTTGCTTTCGGCTATGTCGTGGCCGGAATGGGCTTTGCCGAGATATTCATCGCCGTGGTCGGCCTGTCGGTGGCAGCAATCCCCGAGGGCCTGCCGGCCATCCTGACCGTGACACTCGCCATCGGCGTGCAGGCTATGGCGCGGCGCAACGCGATCGTGCGCCGTCTTCCCGCAATAGAGGCCCTGGGCTCGGTCTCGGTCATCTGCACTGACAAGACCGGCACGCTCACCCGCAACGAGATGACAGTGACCACGGTCGTCACCGCAGAGCGGCGCTTTGCCGTGACCGGGGTGGGGTATGCGCCCCATGGCACCATCATGTTTGACACACAGGAGGTCGGACCTGGTACTCACCCGCTCCTGCGCGACCTCGCCCTTGGAGCCATGCTTTGCAACGATGCCGAACTGGCCCAAACGGAAGCGGGTTGGAACGTTCAGGGCGATCCAATGGAAGGCGCGCTGATCGCCTTTGCCTGCAAAGCAGGGCTGGTGACGGGCGATGTCCGCCGCGCCAATCCGCAGACCGACGCTATCCCCTTCGATGCGCAGCACCGCTTTATGGCAACGCTGCACCATGACCAACACAATACGGCTGCGATCCATGTAAAAGGTGCGCCCGAGCGCATTCTGGCCATGTGCACCGACCAGCAAGCGGAGGGCGACGAGACCGGTCCGCTGAATGCCGAATACTGGCAGCGTGCAGCGTCCGAAATTGCCGCCCAGGGCCAGCGTGTTCTAGCCATCGCCGCAAGACGTGGGCCGAAGGGCGCGCGGAAGCTAACTTTCGACGATGTAGAAGGCGGGCTAACGCTTCTGGGGCTCGTCGGCCTGATCGACCCGCCGCGCGAGGAGGCCATCGCCGCGGTGGCCGAATGCCAGGCCGCGAGTATACGGGTCAAGATGATTACCGGCGATCATGCGGGCACTGCCCTGGCCATCGCACGGCAACTGGGGCTCGAGAACACCGAAGAGGTGCTGCAAGGCTCGCAGATCGACGGGCTGAGCACCGAACAACTGCGGGAGCACGCCACGCGCATCGACGTCTTCGCGCGCACCAGTCCCGAGCACAAGCTGCGCCTGGTCGAGGCGTTGCAGGCCAGCGGACTCGTCGTGGCGATGACTGGCGACGGGGTCAACGACGCACCTTCGCTGAAACGCGCTGACATTGGCATCGCCATGGGCCGAACCGGAACCGAAGCCGCGAAGGAGGCGGCCGAGATCGTGCTCGCCGACGACAATTTTGCCACCATCACCGCCGCCATCCAAGCCGGTCGAACCGTCTACGATAACCTGCAGAAGGCCATTGTTTTTCTTCTGCCGGTTAATGGCGGCGAGGCGTTGGCGCTGATCGCCGCGCTCCTTCTGGGCCTGACGCTACCGATCACGCCGGTGCAGATCCTCTGGGTTAACATGGTCAGTTCGGTCGTTCTGGCCATGGCGCTTGCCTTCGAAGGGCCGGAGCCCGGCATCATGCGCCGACCGCCACGCCCAGCCTCCGAGGCGATCCTGTCGCGCTTCGTTATGTGGCGAGTAGCTTTCGTGTCGATTCTGTTCTGCGCGGGCATCTTCGGGATGTTTAACTGGGCGCAGCGGCAGGGCGCAAGCATCGAGGAGGCTCGCACTATCGCGGTCAACACTCTGGTGGTGATGGAGATATTCTATCTTTTCTCCGTGCGTTTCCTGAACACCACTTCGCTGTCGCTCGAGGCCTTGCTGGGAACGCGGCCCATGCTTATCGCCATTGCGGTGGTCACCACGCTGCAATTTCTTTTCACCTACGCGCCCTTCATGGAAGCCTTCTTCGATACTCGGCCGCTGAGCCTGGCGCAGGGCCTGACGGTGATTGCGGTCGGGCCAGCACTGCTTGTGATTCTTGAAATCGAAAAACGTGTGCTGCTCCATCGAACGCATCGCCCCGGCAACCCAGGGCACAATTCACAGCACAATTCACAGCACAACAGCGGCAGGAAGAAATCGTGACCGAGGCACTTCAGGGCTATATCTTCTACGAATTCGCGGCGCTTCTGGTGCTGGCCGCTGGCGTCGGCTTTGCCGGGCTTCTTCTGCGCCAACCATTGATAGTGAGCTTTATTGCGGTGGGCATTGTGGCGGGCCCCTCGGTGCTGGATATCGCGCGATCGGACGAACAGATCGACCTACTGGCCGAACTGGGCATCGCGGTCCTGCTGTTTCTGGTCGGCCTGAAGCTCGATTTTAACTTGATCCGCACACTTGGCCCCGTGGCACTTGTCACGGGGCTGGGACAGGTGATCTTTACCACGGTCTTCGGCTTTGGCATCGGGCTGGCACTTGGCCTTGATGCACTGACGGCGTTCTATGTCGCCGTAGCACTGACGTTTTCGTCGACCATCATCATCGTCAAGCTGTTGTCTGACAAACGCGAGATCGATTCGCTCCACGGCCGGATCGCGCTGGGCTTTCTGATTGTGCAGGATGTGGTTGTGGTGATCGCGATGATCGTGCTGTCGGCGATCGGGGTGGGCGCCGGTGACGATGCGGCGCTGACCGACGTTTTGGTGGTACTTGGCTACGGTCTGGCCATGCTCTTCGCCGTGGCGTTGTTCATCCGCTATGTGGCCAACCCGCTGGTCGACCGGTTGGCGCGGGCGCCGGAACTGCTGGTGTCGTTTGCCATCGGCTGGGCAGCACTGCTGGCGGCGGTTGGCCATTACCTGGGCTTCGGCAAGGAACTTGGCGGGCTTCTGGCGGGTGTTTCACTGGCCTCCACTGCCTACCGTGAGGCGATTGCCGCGCGCCTCGCCTCACTTCGAGACTTCCTGCTGCTGTTTTTCTTCATCGCGCTCGGCGCCTCTCTGGACCTGTCGATTCTGGGCGCCAGCGTCGGGCCTGCCATCGTTCTGTCGCTCTTCGTGCTGATCGGCAATCCGCTGATCGTGCTAATCATCATGGTGACGATGGGCTACCGCAAACGCACGGGCTTTCTTGCGGGCCTCACCGTGGCGCAGATCAGTGAGTTTTCCCTGATCTTCATGGCGATGGGCGTGACCATTGGCCATGTCACTGACCAGGCGCTTGGACTTGTGACGCTGGTGGGCCTTATTACAATTGCGACCTCAACCTACATGATCACCTACTCGCACCAGATATATAACCGGATGGAGCCGCTTTTGGGCATCTTCGACCGGCGCATGGCCGCGACCCCGCGGGAGGATGCGCCATCAAACACCCAAGGGCACGATGTGATTCTGTTTGGGCTGGGGCGTTACGGGCTTGGCATTGCGGGCGCGCTGCGCGAGGCAGGGCTGAAAGTGCTTGGCGTCGACTTCAGCCCGGACGCGATCTGCCATGCTCGCAAAGATGGGTACGACGTGATCTTCGGCGATGCAACCGACCCAGAGTTTCTTGCGCATCTGCCCCTTGGTGCGGCCAAATGGCTGGTGTTGGCGGTGCCCGAACACGACGCCGGGCTGACCCATGGCGACCCGCGACGCGCGCTGCTGATATCTATACGAGACCTAGGTTATCACGGCCGGGTCGCAGTTGCCGCCCATAGCGAACAGACCGCGGCGGAACTGACTCGGGCTGAAGCAGACATTGTGCTGATGCCCTACCGCGATGCGGCCGTTGCTGCAGCGCGTATGATCCTGAGCGGAGAAACCGCTCCGGACGTTCCCATGGAAGACCCGGCCGGCCAGAAAGAGTTGTTGAAATGACAAGAACGACCGATCCGCTCCTGACCCCTGCCTGCTCTTCCTAATACGGGCCCGTGCCGCACCCTCTTGCAGGCCCGTGCCTGTCCGGTAGGCCTTTGCTGTTTCCTCTATACCAACGAACCGGTCGCCTGATTCTGCCAGCTTGAGATGCCACTGAAAGGTATTTGTGTCACTTTGGAGCTATGCGACCTGTCTCCTTATTCAACACTGCCTCAATGATCCCGTTATGAAACGTACCGTAACGGAGGAGTAGGACCCCCTGGATGGCAATGGTATGCGGTCTGCACGGCTCCTTGGGCCTCCAGGCCACCACAATGGACAACCATGCGTTCTCAATAAGTACATTGACAACACACCCATCCCCCCATCGGACGGTTACACGATGAGTGAGCCATACAAGGTATCCTTGGCCTGGTGAGGCGAAAGTTTAAGCAGATCAAGAGAATAAGCCAAGCTTTCTACAACGTACCTGCGCCCAAGAAAGCTGCAGCCCACAATAGTATCCTGAGGGATTCCGGCAATAACGCTGGCTTGTATGCCGACGTTAAAGGTGCATGTGTCGCCTTACAGTTCATTTCTAAAGTAGGAAGCTCCTCTACGCTCAAAGTCTAACCAGAGTGTATAGCCGTTGAGGTCTGCCCTCCGAAGCTCAATGGGCTCTGCCAGTGCAATGGCATCTGACCTTCTCCGGATGAAAAAGGTAAGAGTACTGTTAAGTTATCCCGCGCCGGACGATTTCGATGGGGTGACTCAGGCTGCCTGCCGAGGTGGCAGCTTTCGCGTGGAATCAGTGGCACCCTTGGCCTGGACTGCGAATTTTGGACCACGAAAGCAATTTTCTCGACCTAGGCTCCCCTTTTTAGTAAGGGTTCTGCTCACGGTTCAACAGTCGGGTACGCCACTTGTAAAAACTGGCGGAACTGATGACATGCTCGGAACAAAACTTCGAGACGGACTGGCCGGATTGTTGTTGCTGATCTACCAGGGATTGCCATTGTGACTGGGTTCTGCGTTTGGTCATGCATGCCTCTAAATAAGGTTTGAGGCATCAGATTATCGCGCGCAGGCATTGCTCTGAAGAACGCCTTTAAATGAACGCTTACCGCTCATGGGCTATCAAAGAACATTTCCGACCCTTTTAGGACTACCACAGTAAAGGTTGGGCGAAACGCTATTTTGAGAAGTGGTACAGCTGGGCTATTCGTTGCCGTTTGGAGCCCATCAAGAAAGTGGCCAGAATGCTAAAAACGCATAAGAATGGCTTGTTGAATTACTTCGATCACCGGATCAGCAATGCTGTCGCCGAGGAATGCTTTGATGGAGCGCGAATCGCCTGACATTGCAGACCGTGGCCATCTGGCGAAATGGTTGATGCTGGTCCAGGCCAATCACATCACTACCTTTGCCGGTTTGCGGCTATTGGTCGACATTGATGAAGTCCCGGGGTCTCTTGGGAAGCCAGACTCCATAGTACCGTGTGAATTATTCAATCCCACGCTAGTTGCTAAGTACATACCCGATCAGCATCTGAGTGACAGCAGTCAAACTCTTTTGATGGGTTCGTTCGTAGCCATGGGTACTATCGGTGCCAAAACCTACCAGCGCAGTGCTCGCATCATACCCGGCGGTCAGTGTTGAGGAGCAGTCGCTGTGGTAGTACCGGAACACATCGCGGACAAATTCTATTTCGTGATCGGTTGCCATGTTGTCGAGTCGGTCGAGTAGGGTGCGGCTATGGGGTCCAAGCGCGTCTTTGTACCCGAGGGTTGCGCAATCTTCCCGACTGGCTTGGTTCCTGGCGACGGGTGCAATGTCTACACTGATCAATTCTTCAATTGAGCGGGGCAGCGCGGTACCGGCACCCAGGCCAATTTCCTCCGCGTTCGTGAAAGCCAATAAAACCGGCTGTTCGGGCGTCAGCTTGTTTTCCTGCAGTAGATGCAGCATTTCCAATACGCAGGCTATGCCTGCTTTGTTGTCCAGAAACCGGCTAGTAATGTAGCCAGAGTCGTCGAATTCCGGGACCGGGTCGATGCAGACAATGTCGCCAGGCTGAACACCCAGGGCGAGCGTTTCTTCCCGGCTCGCCGTAGGGCGATCGAGCCGGGCACTGAGCTGTGACCAGGCCACGGGCTGAGTATCGACGGCTTCGTTCCAGGCGTGGCCGGAGGAGAGCAGCGGCAAGAGGCTGGCCCGGATTGGGCCCTGTCGGGTTTTTACCGTGGCGCGGCCACCCTCGGCGAAGCGGGCAGACCAGGTACCCAGTGGGGTAACTTCGAGCCGGCCATCTTCACGGATGAATTGCACCATGGCACCCAGGGTATCCAGGTGGGCGGCGATAACCCGCTTTGGGTCGTCACCCGATTGCGCCAGTACATTGCCACGGTGTGTTTGACTGACCTTCCAGCCAAAGGATGACAACCGCCGGGTGATATCCTGTTCCATGGCAGAGGTGTCGCCGGTTGGGCTATCGATGCGCAACAATTGGTCGAGCGTGGTGAGCAGTCGATTGATATTGACCGGAGGCAAAGCGCTCATGCTGGTACCTCCCAGTTCAATAGCGCCTGTTTGACAACCTCTGCAGCAGCGTCAGCGTCGGTTTCAGTAATCGCTTCATCGGGGTGGTGACTGAGGCCGTCGGTACACCGGACAAAGAGCATGCCAATAGGCGTGCAACGTGCCATGGCTAGGCCGTCATGACCGGCGCCGCTGAACAGGGTATGAGGCTGCCAGCCGCGAGCGGTTATGGCGCTGGTTAATTGTTTTTGGATAGCCGGCGAGCAATCCACTTCCTGTTGTTCATACAATCGTTCATGAGTCCACTGACAGCCATGTTTGACGATTTGCTCATGCAGTTGTGCGAGCAATTGCTGACGTGCTGATTCACGGATACGAGTGACCGGTGAGCGCAGTTCGATGGTCAGTTCGACCTTGCTTGGAATGACATTGACAGCGTTCGGGGTGACGTTGAGTTCACCGACGACTCCGACCAGGTCGTCTGTATTCTGGCAGAGATCGTTGACTGCGCGCACTACCTCAGTCGCTGCGAGCAGAGCATCTTGTCGTAAATGCATCGGCGTGGTGCCTGCATGTCCGGCCTTGCCGGTGATATGTACCTTGTGGCGTTCTATGCCGGTAATGGCAGAGACCACACCGACGGGTAATTCAAGTGCTTCCAGAATAGGGCCTTGCTCGATATGAACTTCAAGAAAACCAGCAAGCTCAGATGGGTCTCGTTTCAGATCGGGAATCTGGCCCGGGTTGGCACCCAGGCTGCGCAGTGCGCTTGCCAGCGTGGCGCCTTCCCGGTCGGTAGCGTTCAGAATGTCCGGGTTGAAGGTGCCAGCCAGTGCCGAACTGCCAACCAAAGTGGACGAAAACCGCGCGCCTTCCTCATCGCTGAAGGCGATCAGTTCAATATTGACCGGTAGGGATTTTTCCTGTTCATGGAGCTGCTGTAAGACGGCGAGCGGCAACAAAATGCCAAGCATGCCATCGTAAGCGCCGCCCTGGCGAACGGTGTCCTGATGGGAGCCGATGATCAGAGTCTTGAGGCCGGTTTTGTGCGGGGTTCGCCCCACCAGGTTTCCAGCGCCATCAAGCTCGGTGGTTAGTCCTGCTTGCTGCATCCAGCCGTCAAGGTCGGCCAGCAGGGCTTTGTGTTCCGGTGACCCCAGTAGTCGAGTGACACCCGGGCCGGGTTCGGAGTGACTGGCGGCCTGCGCAGACCAGTCCATGATGCGTTTACCCAGTGACATTAACGAACCTCCTTCTGGTTAACGTGGCCGGTTTTGCTTGGTTGAGCCAGCGTTGGAACCCCTGCCAGAAATTGCTGGAAGGGCTCGCTTTGGGTTTTGTGATACAGGGTTTTTAATTGTTCGATGCAATCTTTTTTGGCCCAGTCAACACGCAGGTCGACCGGCGGTTTGTCCGGGTAGTGAACTTTCAGGGCAGCACTGTGGGTGCCTCGAAAATCGCCACCAATGCGTTCACCTTCCATCATTGCTGCCAACAATCGGTCGTGAAGCGGCGCGGCCGACAACTGCTGAAAAGCTCGTTTCATAGCCAATACGATATCAGTGCTGTTGAGCATATTACCCGCTACGGCGAAATTGGGTTCACACAGGTGCAGTTTCGCATCGATATTGTCCGAGCCAGTGTGGCCGGCGGTGTTGCCCCAGCGATCGCAGACGATCAGTTGGCGCTGGGCTTGGCCTTCATCGGCGTCAATCAACCGGTCCCGCACCTGATCGGCCGTCAGTTTGTCGCTCAGCAAAGCCAGCCCCTGGTCGCCATAGAGCCAATTGGTAAAAGCCCCCTGGGTGGCAATAGCGCCCTGACCACATCGCACATGGGGAACAAACCCGCCCACGGCAACGCTGCCGGTAGCTGTGGCTACGCCTACGGCGCCGCTGATCGGGTCTGTGGCGATGATGGAGTAGGTCATGCAGGTTTCCGTTCAATCTGTTAGGTTAATTTATCACTATAAAATTTATTGCGTCCACTAATTTATAGTGATAAATGTAATAAGGCAATGTGGCTGACCCTAACCTTCCTGGCTTCGACAGGATGAGAAAATGGGCCGCACGTAGCGCGCAATCACAACAACAAATTCAAAATAGAGAGGCACTCAAGGTGAAACGCGTCGTCCAATCTTTGCTTATCGGACTGGTTGCACTGGCCAGCAGTCCACTATGGGCCGAAACGCCCCCCAATGTCCTGATTGTCGGTCAGATTGCCGAGCCACAATCTCTGGACCCACACGCGGTTACCGCGGTTAACGATTTCAGAATTCTAGTGAATATCTACGACGGTTTGGTGCGCTATGCTGACGGAACGCTCAACGTTGAGCCATCACTGGCGACAGACTGGTCCATCAGTGACGATGGTCTTGAGTACACCTTCACGCTGCGCGAAGACGTCAGTTTCCACGATGGTTTGCCCTTTAACGCAGAAGCCGTAGTGTTCAATTTCGAACGGATGCTGAATGAAGACCACCCTTATTACGATACGGGCCCCTTTCCTTTGGCGTTTTATTTTGGTCAGGTTGATTCGGTTGAAGCCGTTAGCGACTACCAGGTTAAATTTACTCTGTCGGAGCCTTTTGCCCCTTTCCTGTCCAACCTGGCCTATCCCACCGGGCTGATCATTTCCCCAGCCGCGGTGCGTGAGCACGGTGAAGACGTAGGGCGGAACCCCTCTGGTACCGGAGCTTTCCAGTTTGAAGAATGGCAAGCCAACCAGCGTGTTGTGGTCACCCGCAACCCGGATTACTGGGACGGAGCGCCGTCGCTGGAAGCGGTGGTTTTCCGGCCTATTACCGATGCCAATACCCGCGTTGCGGAAATGCTGTCGGGCGGTATTGATCTGATGGTTGAAATACCCCCGGATAATGTATCGACCTTTGTTGACGACGGTTCTTTCGAACTGTACGAGCAGGCCGGTCCGCATCTATGGTTCCTGATTCTCAACATGAAAGAAGCGCCCTTTAACAATAAAGCCATGCGCCAGGCGGTGAATTACGCTATCAATAAAGAGTCTCTGGTCACCGACATACTGCAAGGCACCGCCACTGTTGCAACCGGACCAACACCGCCGGCGTTTGGCTGGGCCTACAACGATGAACTGGAACCGTACCCCTACGACCCAGACCGTGCTCGTGAATTGATCGCAGAGGCGGGTGGTGAAGGTGCCGAGATTACGTTTTATGTAACCGAAGGCGGCTCGGGCATGCTCGATCCCATTTCCATGGGTACTGCCATTCAAGCCGACTTGGCGGCGGTAGGGTTGGATGTCAGCATCGAAACCTACGAATGGAACACCTTTCTCGGTAAAGTTAATCCGGGACTGGAAGGCAAGGCGGATATGGCCCAAATGGCCTGGATGACCAACGACCCGGATACACTGCCGTACCTGGCATTGCGCACCGAAGCATTTCCGGAAAACGGTGGGTTCAACTCCGGCTACTACACCAACCCTGAAGTTGATGAGTTGCTGAGCCAGGCACGCACCAGCACTGATAGGGACGAACGTGCCCGTCTCTACCGGGAAATGCAGGCCATTGTCTACGACGATGCACCCTGGGCGTTCATTGCCAACTGGCAGCAAAATGCAGTGGCGACCGATGCGGTCGAGAACTTCAAACTGCAGCCATCCTTTCTGCTGCAATTGCAGGACGTGAGCAAGCCGTAACATAGCTTGATTGCCAAACAACCCCGTATGCTGGCGGCTGTATAGTATTCACCAGTGTGCGGGGTACGGCATTCCCATCCCCCTCTTTCATGACAGGCAGGTTGACTCATGCGCAGTCCTATCTGGCCATACATTGGTAAACGACTGGTAATGACCTTGCCAGTGCTTCTGGGCCTGACACTCATCGTATTTTTCATCATGGCGATGATACCGGGCGACCCTGCAACCGCCATTCTAGGCTCCTACGCCACACCGGAAAATGTAGCCCGGCTCAACGCGCAGCTCGGTCTCGACAAGCCTCTGGTCAGTCAGTACTTCACCTGGCTGGGCAACTTGTTGCAAGGTGATCTTGGGCGTTCCTTTAACCAGAATCGCGAAGTGCTTGAGATCGTGAACGAGCGTTTTGGCGCTACGCTGATTCTCGCCGGAACGGCCCTGGTCTTATGTTCAATCATGGGGTTGCTGGTTGGCATTGTGTCGGCGGTGAAACAGTACGGCCTGGTCGACAAGGTGCTGACTCTGATCGTACTGATCGGCATTTCCACACCGGCTTTCTGGCTGGGGTTGTTGATGATCATGCTGTTCGCGGTTGAGTTTCGTTTGCTGCCTGCCAGTGGCATGTACGCCGTCTATGGTGGCGGTGATTTGCCGGACCTGATCCGGCACTTGATTCTACCAGCGGGCACTCTGGCGTTTATTGCCACCGGAGTTATCGCCCGATTGACGCGTGCCAGCATGCTTGAAGTGTTGCGCCAGGATTACATCCGCACCGCCAGGGCCAAAGGTCTGGCCGAGTGGCGGGTTATCTATCGCCATGCGTTTAAGGCAGCTCTGGTTAGCATTGTGCCCGTCATTGGTATTCAGGCTGGCTTTGTTTTGGGTGGTGCCGTGTATATCGAGACAGTCTTTCAGTGGCCGGGTATCGGCAGCATGCTGGTGACGGCCATTTCAACACGGGATCTGCTGCTGGTGCAGGGCGGAGTCCTCGTTGTGGCCGCCGCCTATGTGTTTTTTAACCTGTTGGCCGATGTAGTGCAGGTGTTGCTCGACCCGAGGGTGACATCATGACGGTTGCCGGAACGTCGTCGTCACCTGCTGCAAAAAAGTCTGGCCGGGCAGGGCCCTTCAAACTGCTGATGAGGAATC
>Ga0307963_1003570_pt1 | contig 12374 bp, 9 predicted proteins | sample OrgLakmetagen594_FD_201829 | JGI IMG/M metagenome (GOLD analysis project Ga0307963, IMG submission 201829) | Saline water microbial communities from Organic Lake, Antarctica - #594 | ecosystem: Environmental > Aquatic > Non-marine Saline and Alkaline > Saline | place: Antarctica: Organic Lake...
CCATACAAGAGTTGAGTTCATACAAGAGCGGTATTCATGCCAGAGCGTTGTTGAGTCATCGAACAGCGTGCCAGGTTGCACTGTGCCCTCTGAAAGATGGAATGAAGAGGAATGTTTTAAAAAAGACGCTTATTGAAGGCCCAACATTATCTTGTTTGGATGGGCCCAACACATCATCTTGTTTGGATGGGCAAGAATACACATGTACATTATTTGGACGGGCCCAACATAGCATCTTGTTTAAATGGACCCACTTTAACTTTGATCTGTGCACACAAGCTCATGCTGATGTGTTGTTAGGCATGCTAATTACACCACACAGCTCCACTCAACACAGCAACCTTCCTCTTGTTGCCTTCATGTCGATTCGTAATTTGTATATAAAATGCACATACGCCATCCAAACAGTCAATTCAGTCAAAGAAAGGATACAAACCATCTAGATGAACTTAACTACGTGCTGGGGTGGCTTACCTTGACATAGGTGGCTTGCCTTGACATAGATGAACTTAACTACGTGGGTGGCTTACCTTGACAGATGAAATTAACTACGTGGGTGGCTTACCTTGAGATAGGTGGCTTACCTTGACATAGGTGGCTTACCTTGACATAGGTGGCTTATAGGTGGCTTATATGTGGCTTATAGGTGGCTTACCTTGACATAGGTGGCTTATAGGTGGCTTATAAGTGGCTTATATGTGGCTTATAGGTGGCTTACCTTGACATAGGTGGGGGGAGGGTTTTGCACACGCAGCACACTGGGGTAGAAACCTGCCATGACGGAGGCCTGCATGCATGTGTGTGTGTGTGTGTCTGTGTGTGTGTGTGTGTTGTCTGCGTATGTATATGTGTGCGCTACCCAACGCACATGTGTTAACATTGTTTGCGTGCATACATATGTATGCGTGCGACATGACATATGCAGGGTCGGTCAGAACTATATATATATTTACAGAGTATACACGGTATATCTGGCAGGGTAATCACCAAAGATAGTCATATAAGATGTATATCAATATATGGTTCTGGCCAACCCAGACAAACGTGCTTGCGTTGCAGTGACACGTGGACGAGATGAGATGCTATAGCGGTGTATTTTAAAAGCACGCTCAAACGAGGGCCATAGATTATAGTATCCAAAGAGTGAAGAGCTTATAAAACTAACTGCACCTACCGAGCGGTACTCCCGTTTACGACACGCAAAAGTAGAGAGCTGAATCCCCCTCTAGCCCTTCCCATTAGAAGCTACAACAATGGCTGCCACTTCGTACTATTTTCATGCTACCGTACCTTTCTTAACTCACCCCGGGTAAATAACGTTTTTGCCCTCCGGCGTGATATCGGCATCGTAAAATATATATTTATTCAGAGGCTCCGGGGTTTCCGGGTTTGGCGAAAATAAAGTTTGGTGGGTGGCTGAACAACGATGAGCGGAGAAGGCCCCCCCACCCCCCCCGCTCCCCTCCCAGGCCCCGCCCCAGCCCCAGCACCAACACCAGCCCCAGCGTCAGCAGCACCGGTTGCACCCAGGTGTGTTCCAGCAGACGTTTAAAAATTTTCGTTAAGTCGGCAGCTACAGCAGAGGAAAAGGCAGCGTTGCAGCAGCAAAAGGAGAAGCAGCAGAAAGCCGACCTAGCCAGGCTGCAGCAGGCAAAATAGGAGCGGGCTCAGCGTGAAGCAGAAGCACACATACACACGCATAACAAGCGTGAAACAGAAACACACATGCACACGCACAAACGCGCATGTGCACGCATACACACACACTTGTACAGGCACTGGCTGGGCTTAATGCCTACCGGGTTGGTACAGGGAAGGATGGAATCTTTATTTACAGGGTTCGGGGTTACCTGGGGTTACTTTTAATATTTCTGAAATTTAGGCACCGGGGTGAGTAGGGTAAGGTGCGTTATAACCATGCTTGGATGGGTAAAATGACCAGCTGGAACAAAACAAGAGGAGGTTAAAAACATGGCTAAAATGCTAAAATGTCAAAGTTGATCGACTGTTTGGTACACATGCCTGGATGGGTGCTATTACAGAACAACGTAACACACAAGGGTGCCCTAAATGCTGTATATACACCGTATCCATATGGTTCTGGCCAACTCTTGAAATAACACAACACGCAAGGCCGCCCTACCTTGAGGAAGCGAGCATTGGCTGCACAGCTATTAACTGGCAGGTCCATCCAAGATGCGTAGCTTTCTCCTGCGCACGAAAAATGTTGTGGTACCACAGAGTTTCAGATGCTGTTGACTGGCAGGTCCTTCCAAGATGCGTAGCTTTCTCCTGCGCATGTGAACAAAGTACCACAGAGATTCCGATGCTGTTGACTGGCAGGTCCAGCCACGATGCGTAGCTATCTCCTGCGCACGAAAAATGTTGTGATACCACAGAGTTTAAGATGCTGTTGACTGGCAGGTCCTTCCAAGATGCGTAGCTTTCTCCTGCGCATGTGAACAAAGTACCACAGAGATTCTGATGTTGTTAACTGGCAGGTCCATCCAAGATGCGTAGCTTTCTCCTGCGCACGAAAAATGTTGTGATACCACAGAGTTTAAGATGCTGTTGACTGGCAGGTCCTTCCAAGATGCGTAGCTTTCTCCTGCGCATGTGAACAAAGTACCACAGAGATTCTGATGCTGTTAACTGGCAGGTCCTTCCAAGATGCGTAGCTTTCTGCTGCGCACGAAAAATGTTGTGACACCACAAAGTTTCAGATGCTGTTGACTGGCAGGTCCTTCCAAGAAGCGTAGCTTTCTCCTGCGCACGAAAATGTTGTGGTACCACAGAGTTTCAGATGCTGTTGACTGGCAGGTCCTTCCAAGATGCGTAGCTATCTCCTGCGCATGTGAACAAAGTACCACAGAGTTTCAGATGCTGTTGACTGGCAGGTCCTTCCATGATGCGTAGCTAATTCCGCATGACAGCAAAGTACAGGGCTTACAAATGCCACAAAAGAACTTGAACGGCAGTTCAAAGCAGTCAAGAAGAGTCAGTTTTGACGACACTTGAAATATTGTGGAGGAAGGCTGGTACGTAGGGTTGGCAAGAACCGTATATATATAGTATTTTTGGCAGGGAAATCAGCCAAATATACCATGCATATATACGGTCACATACGGTGTATATATACAGTATGTAGGGTTGGCCAGAACCATACATATACTTGGTGCATGTACGGTACTTTTGGCAGGGAAATCACCAAATATACGGTCATGCACAATGTATATACCGGTATATAGTTCTAGCCAACCTTACTGGTATGACAGCGTGCGTACAATTCGTAATGGGCAAGGACACAAGATCCTCGATCGAATACACCTTCCCAAGAGTCGACTTGTAACCTGAATCCATCCTTTCAAAACGACTCCTCACCTGATACCACTCTCCCAAAATTTCTTGCACAATTAAACTTGTTTTTATTGACTCCTCGCCTGATTCAATTCTCCAAAGTAAACTCGACCCTTTACCTGACCGTCCGCCTCCTCCTCCCCGTTGGATGCGTATGCCCGACGCACAGCCAAACGGCAAAAACCCTAGTTCCTCCAGAGTGGTAGCGTACTCTCCTCTGCCTTGCGCCACTGCCTCGAGGGAGGACTCAGACAGGGAGAAGCGGGAGGCAAATTCACTGGCCTCTCTTCGTCCACCTACACACGGGAGGTCAGACAGCAGCAGCTTTGAAAGATGAAAAGAAAGCGTTTTGGAGAAGCTGGAAAAAAGCCACTGGCCCCTGATTGCCCACCTACACACAGGAGTCCAGACAGCAGCAGTTTAGAAGTTCGTTGTAGCAAGACGTGAAATGCGTTTTGGAGAAGCAAAAAGGAACCTCACTGGCCCCTGCTTGCCCACCTACACACAGGAATCCAGGCAGCAGCAGTTTAAAAGTTAGTTGTAGCAAGACATGATATGTGTTTTGGAGAAGCAGAAAGTAACCTCACTGGCCCCTGCTTGCCCACCTACACACAGGAATCCAGGCAGCAGCAATTATGAAGCATATACTGCAACTGACAGAGTTTTGGAGAAGCAGAAAGGAACCTCACTGGCCCCTGCTTGCCCACATTCAAACAGGAATCCAGGCAGCAGCAGTTACAAAAAAATATTGTAACTGACAGAGTTTTGGAGAAGCAGAAAGGAACCTCACCGGCCCCTGTCTGCCCACCTACGCACAGGAGATAGGAGACCAGACAGCAGTAGGGTTGCAGGGAGGGATTGAGATCAATGACATAACCGTGTGCAGAAGCCTCTCTAGCTCTCACCTTTCGACAGGGCTCTTGTCCAACCGTTAAAGGCTGCCACAAGCGCGATGTGGTCGCTCCTGGCAGACTTTGCGTTCTGCAGCAAAGACACACGCGCAAGCTCGACCTCGGCACGCTCGTCAGGCCTGCAAGGTGCAGTCACACACGCACTTACACACGCTTCGAAGCAAAGAGACACGTGCAGAGCTGTAACAAAATGCAGCAAACTTGACCTCTGGCAGCCGCTCATCAGGCCTGCAAGGTGTAGTCACATTTACATTTACACACACACGCACACACACACGTCAGCCCTACACATAATTAAAGGGCAAGGACTGCCTCTTGTGTGCGTCAAAAGGTACACTGAAGGAAAGGAGAACACGGGCATGCATACGCCGTAGCAGAAACAAAACGTAACAGAACGCAACTCACCACCTGTGAGATACAGAAAAAGGCCAATGCAGCGGCCACCTAGTTGAAAGGTACTAATAGAAACAGGGATGCCCACGCACCATTGCCCCTCAGACTGCAAGGTAATACAGGACGCAGGACACAAAATACAGGACGCCCTTGGGCCACAACATCCATGCGCCATAACGCCCACGCACCCACCTTAAAAGACATGTAAACAGGACACTCATGGGCCATAACGCCTATGCGTCATAACGCCCACGCATCCACCATAAAAAAAAAAGTAAACAGGACATTCATGGGCCATAACGCCCATGCGTCATAACGCCCACGCACCCACCTTAAAAGACATGTAAACAGGACACTCATGGGCCATAACGCCCATGCGTCATAACGCCTACGCAGCCACCTTAAAAAGACATGAACACAGGACGCCCTTGGGCCATGACGCCCATGCGTCATAACGCCCACACACCCACCTTAAAAGACATAAACGCAGGACGCCCTTGGGCCATAACGCCCATGCGTCATAACGCCTACGCAGCCACCTTAAAAGACATGAACACAGGACGCCCTTGGGCCATAACGCCCATGCGTCATAACGCCCACATACCCACTTTAAAAGACATAAACGCAGGAAGCCCTTGGGCCATAACGCCCATGCGTCATAACGCCCACGCACCCACCTTTAAAGACATGAACACAGGACGCCGTTGGGCCATAACGCCCATGCGTCATAACGCCCACGCACCCACCTTAAAAGAAATGAACACAGGATGCCCTTGGGCCATAACGCCCATGCGTCATAACGTCATAACGCCTACGCACCCGCCTTAATAGGCATGTAAACAGGACGCCCTTGAGCCATAACGCCCATGCGTCATAACGCCTATGCACCTGCCTTAATAGGCATGTACACAGGACACTCATGGGTTGGCCAGAACCGTATATATACACCGTATATGACCGTATATTTGATAATTCCCCTGCCAAAAATACCGTATATACACCGTACATATATGGTTCTGGCCAACCCTACTCATGCATCACGGCAGCGCCCATCCACCTTGGAGGGCATGCCCACTAAATATACAACAGCGTGTCATTGCAGCAGCAACCCATTCTAGAGACACAAACACTTAAAAAAAGGAACGAGTCATTGCAGCACCCACCCATTTTAGAGACACTTAAACATAAGGAACGAGTCACTGCAGCAGCAACCCATTTTAGAGACACAAACGCTTAGAAATAAGGAACGAGGCATAGCAGCACCCACCCACCTTGGAGACATGAACACTGGACGCCCATGCGCCATTGCAGCAGCCACTGTCAGCACTGGGTCTAAACAAGCCAGCATGGCGCCATACACGAGCATCTTGCCCACCCTGGAAAGAGAGAATCGCCAGTGTCGATGTGCGTTTGCATGATTGTGCAGAGTGAGTGATGCATCTGGCTGCCAGAGATTCACCATAAACTGGCATCTCGCCCAGCCTGGAAAGAGAGAATTGCCAGTGTTGATGTGCGTTTGCATGATTGTGCAGAATGAGTGATGCATCTGGCTGCCAGAGATTCACCGTAAACTGGCATCTTGCCCAGCCTGGAAAGAGAGGATCGCCAATGGTGATGTGTGTTAGCATGATCGTGCAGAATGAGTGATGCATCTGGCTTCCAGAGGTTCATTGTAAACTGGCATCTTGCCCAGCCTGGAAAGAGAGGATCACCAGTGTCGTTGTGTGTTAGCAAGACCGTGCAGAATGAGTGATGCATCTGGCTGTCAGAGATTCAATGTAAACTGGCATCTTGCCCAGCCTGAAAAGGAAGGATCACCAATGTCGTCGTGTGTTGATTAAGATGGAACATAATGAGCGATGATTCTGCCTGTTGAGGAGCCACGCATGCCAGCGTGTCCAGATACGGGTGCCAGAAAATTGCCGTACACTAGCGTTTCAATCACCATAGAATGAGAGACGTGCCAGTGTCGTTCCAGACAGCTCGCCCAATAAGTTGAGGATGTTCCTGCTACAGAGCTAGTTGATTGAAAAAGGAATGCATACGTGCACATACACGCACACGCATACGCACGCACGCACACACATACACACACTTTCACCGACCCACCTAGGATCCATAGGCATTTGCTTCAAATGGTGGCCCAGCGCAGTCAGCTCCTCCGCCCCATCCAGTGCACCGATCTGGCGCAGCAGGGTCAGCGCTCCCTCAACTGCTGCAGATGGGGGGGGAGACAAACAATGGCCGAGCACACCACGCACGTCCCCTTGCATGATGCCTTCGTCCTCCTGCTGCTGTTTATGTTGGGAATTCAAAGGGTGCCCCCTACGCGCTTGCCCTCCAGATATTTCAAGCTGCTGCTGGCGGACCTGCAAGGTGGGGCACCGCATGGTGTCCGGTGTGTGTGTGTGTGTGTGTGTGTGTGTGTGTGTGTGTGTGTGTGTGTGTGTGTGTGTGTGTGTGTGTGTGTGTGTGTGTGTGTGCGTGTGTGTGAATGTGCGTGTGCGTGTGCGTGTGTGTGTGTGTGTGTGCGTGTGTGTGTGAATGTGTGTGTATGTGTTAGTGTGAATGTGTGTGTACGTGTGCGTGTGCGCGTGTGTACGTGTGTGTGTGCGTGTGTGTTTACGTTTGTGTGTGTGTATGTGTGTGTGTTTACTAATTGTATGTGCATGTTGTGTGTATGTTCAGGTATTGCGTGTACAATTCCACATTAAGTGTGTGTACATGCTTCCGAGGATGCATATCCTGGCACAACTAACAGACTGCAGTGCATCAAGTCATTACCTAGATTGTGCACTCTCAATCAGTGACATCAGACACAAACCTGCACCTGCCACTGTGTGGTGATCATGGCGCGCATGGTGAGGCAAACAAACTAACCGAACAGGAACACACAAACCTGCCAGTGTGTGGTGATCATGGCGCGCATGGTGAGGCAAACAGACAAATTGGACTGTAAAGCACCTCTGTCAGACTAGCAGTCGCACTTCTTGACTAAAGGCCTTATTTTGTAAACCTTGTAAAGCATCTCTGTGCAGAACGCTTTTCTGACAGGCAAAGACGGGAGGAAGTGTAGTACATCAACAAGCACTCCGTTATTCCTCAAGCAGCAACACCAAAAAGTACACAAACCTGCGTGTGCGTGGAAATCATAGCACATATTATGGGGCAGACAGATTTATTGGACTGCAAAGCGTCTCTTCGCAGAACATTTTTTGATAGTCAAAGACGGGAGGAAGTACAGTACACCAACAAGCACTCCATTCTCCCTCTACAGTGACACCAAACAGAAGCACAAACCTGCCACTGTGTGGTGATCATGGCACCCATGGTGAGGCAAACAGTTTAAACGAACAGGGACACACAAACCTGCCGGTGTGTGGAGATCATGGCGCGTATGGTGAGGCAAACGGACTCGAGCGGGCTGCGGAGCATCTCCGGGGCAGTGTGGGGATCCATACGGGACCACTGACGGCGACTGCAGGTGAATGTGGTGTGTGATGGAGATTTGATGTGTGGTGAGTGAGGTGTGATGAGGTGTGATGAGGTGAATATGGTGTGTAATGAAGATGATGTGTGGTGAGAATCGTATGGGGGTGGTGTGTATTGGAGATGATGTGTGGTGAGAATCGTACGGAGGTGGTGTGTAATGGAGATATGATGTGTGCAGTGTTGTGCACCTGACGCTTGCGGCGTCAATGGTAAATGACGCTGACGGCGTGATTTATGTCAAATTGACGGTGAAAATAGTAAATTACGTTGTCAATCGTCAGAGTTTAGTGACGGTAACGCCGTTGTTTACGATCGTTATTTACGGTGCCATTTTTGAATGACGCCGTATGTGCACAACACTGGATGTGTGGTGAGTGAGGTGTGATGAGGTGAGGCGTGATGAGGTGAATGTGGTGTGTGATGGAGATGATGTGTGGTGAGAATCGTACGGAGGTGGTGTGTGTGATGGTGCGTAATGGAGATGATGTGTGGTGAGAATCGTATGGAGGTGGTGTGTAATGGAGATGATGAGTGGTGAGAATCGTACGGAGGTGGTGTGTGCGATGGTGTGTAATGAAGATGATGTGTGGTGAAAGTCGTACAGAGGTGGTGTGTATTGGAGATGTTGTGTGGTGAGAATCGTACGGAGGTGGTGTGTGCGATGGTGTGGTCACGATGGTATGGTTATGATGGAGGTACACAGCAGATGAAGAAGGGCAAATGGATATGTCTCACACACACTCACGCACACACACACACACGTACGTAGGCGGCGAAATGGTGAGAGAAATAAATAAATATTGGGTACGTCCATGATCAAGATAATTGAAAAGATCATTACAAGTTAAAATGAGGAAAGTGAATGTGGAAAAGCGCATGTCCACCTTAACCATTCATGCGCAATGTATGGGGAAATAACTTTATTTTTGGTACTTGGAGAGGTACCTTGTCTCACATTTGTCTGTGCACAATATCTTGGGATTCATTAGTAAGTACTTGGGGTCCATTCCTTTAAGCCTTTAAGTTATAAAAATGACAAGATTATCAAGGTGCGCTGTCAGTGAAAACTACTCTCTAATTTAATTAAGAATAGGAGCCACTTAGCACTTAGGCCAGTTAACGACCAAATATAAAGACACTAACAATAGGGTGACCAAAGGACAAAAAGGGTGCGTACATGCAGAGACACAGGTGAACAGGCATAACCTAGTTAGCATAAAATAACAGAGGGGGTTATCTGAGGTCTGAAATGGGTATGCTTTTCAGAGGTTCCCGGGGTACGTTATCCGTGACGGAATAGCTTCAAGCCCAGCATCCAAAGGTAGCCCTGCTTACAGGCTTTACAAAGCACACTATCTTGAAACAGGTCCGTTACAGAGAACGTGCCTAAACAGCTGCGGCGTGAACCCTACTTTTTGAGCAGCCATATGCTGTACCTGACCAGCCAAAGCACCAAACTGAGTGATTTTTGGTGTTTTGGAATCCTTAAAGTAAATAAAGATCATTGCAAGAGAAATGGGGCAAAAAGACCAAGTGGTTGGCAAGATGTGCAAAATAATGTGCCATTCCCCCTGGAAAGCACCCATCTAGGGTACAAGTGCACGATGTGTGCTTTTATTCCTGTCCTTTTGTACGCAAGGCGACTTGTCTAAATTTGAGCACATGCTCGGGTAGCTTATAAAGTCATCATCAGTGTAAAGCTAGGTTGGGTCCACTTTGATGAAGTGACGTGTGAGTAGTTGCACCTTTCATGAAAAAAGGAGCGTGTTTTGGCTTTTGCCAAATAACCCCCTCTGATAAAATAAAATAAAGAGGGTGCGTATATGCGGATACACAGGTGAACAGGCACAACCTAGTTAGCATAAAATAAAGAGGGTGCGTATATGCGGTAAACAGGCATAACCTAGTTAGCATATAATAAAGAGGGTGCGTATATGCGGATACACAGGTAAACAGGTAAACAGGCATTACCTAGTTAGCATATAATACAGGGGGTGCGTATATGCGGATACACAGGTAAACAGGTAAACAGGCATTACCTAGTTAGCATAGAATGAAGAGGGTGTGTATTTAGGACAAAAAGGCATAACCTAGTTAGCATAAAATAAAGAGGGTGGTGCGTACACATCTGATCATAGCATATAATACAGTATAGCATATATTACATAGCATATAATACATAGCATATAATACATAGCATATAATACATAGCATATAATACAGTATAGCATATAATACATAGCATATAATACAGAGGGTGCGTACCAGTGCTTCTTTTTTGGAGACGTATGACGTCTTTAGACGTGAAACCCCTGCTATTTGGCGTGGGGGAAAGACGTGAAACCAAGAATTTGGGCCCCGGGGGGTCTCCCGGCAAAAAACGACCAAGGGCACTTCGAGGGGAAAAGCATGGTGAGACCAGAGCCATGCAGCCTGCATGGCTAGAGCAGAAGGATGGGCCTCCCAAGTACACACAGAAGGGCATGCCACTGGACAGGAATCAGCCCGCGCAGCAAGTGGTTGCAGGATGGAGGTCTGGGGGAGGACAACCTGTACTACCTCTGCTGCAGCATTTGCAGCACCAAGGTAGCAGCATGCAAGTTTCAAAGCAGGTCCCAAATTTTCAAATCCCATGAGGCAAGCCAGCTGCATCAGCGCGCAGCACTGAAATGGCAAGAGATTCAGGATAGAGGGGTGTGTTGCAAGGTTACCAGGATGCAGCTGCACAGCTCACAGCTCAGCGCCGTGTCGTGCCGGACGAACAGCAAGCCTCAGGACGCGCACAGTAAACTTACGGACATCAGTGTTGGTACATGCTTTATTTTTGTTTTAGGGCTATGCCTGAAACATTTGATTTACCACGTGCACGAACATTGCTGGGAGGCCTTCGGCCTCCCAGCAAGCTGGGCATGAAAGGGTGTAAGACGTCAAACAAAGGTTTTCAAAATGGCCAAATTTGGCCGTGACGTGAAACGAAGGTTTTCCAAAATCGAAAAAAGAAGCACTGGTGCGTACATACCTGATTATGCGGAAAAACAAATTCATGTAGCGAGCATGCAGAGGTTGTGTGTATAGCTGAATATGAGGACAACACACACAGGTACACACGTATATAAAGGGGTGTGTACATTATATACTCGTGAGTGTGCGTGCGTGTGTGTGTGTGTGTGAGTGTGTGAGTGAGTGTGTGTGTGTGTGTGTGAGAGTGTGTGTGCATGTGTGTGTGTGTGTGTGTGAGTGTGTGTGTGTGTGAGTGTGTGTGTGTGTGTGTGTAAGCGTGTGTGTGTAAGCGTGTGTGTGCGTGTGTGTGTGAGTGAGTGAGTGTGTGTGTGTGTGTGAGTGTGTGTGTGTGTGTGTGTGTGAGTGTGTGTGTGTGTAAGCGTGTGTGTGTAAGCGTGTGTGTGCGTGTGTGTGTGTGTGTGTGTGTGAGTGTGTGTGTGTGTGAGTGTGTGTGTGTGCACGCGTACCTGAACATGCGGAAGCACAGACCAGGGCGTACCCTGCCAGCGCGCCCCCTCCGCTGTTGGGCAGAGGCCTGGGAACACACATCATACAAAACACGGGAGGCTAACAGTATTGGGTGAAATCATCGGCTGAAATATAGCGCTATATATATAGGTATATCGCTATATGTCGCTGTAGGAATGCCTCATATAGTGCGATACGCCGATCCTAATGTAAGTATCAAAAGGCACATGGAAAGTAAATGTGCATTTGCTTAACTAGGTGTATTTGATTGATGAAACGGATGATTTGTTATTCCAATTATTGTTGAATGGGCTCAGCCAAGCACACACACACACACGCACACAATCGCGCGGCCCCCATTATTTCTCCTTTTCCCCTTGTAGTGCAGGAGCTTCACAGTGCTTGGTACTAAAGCGTACTCGTTCCCATACGTGGGACTAAAGCGTACTCGTTCCCATACTTGGGACTAAAGCGTACTCGTTCCCATACTTGGGACTAAAGCGTACTCGTTCCCATACTTGGGACTTAAGCGTACTCGTTCCCATACTTGGGACTAAAGCGTACTCGTTCCCATACTTGGGACTAAAGCGTACTCGTTCCCATACGTGGGACTAAAGCGTACTCGTCCCCATACTTGGGACTAAAGCGTACTCGTTCCCATACTTGGGACTAAAGCGTACTCGTTCCCATACTTGGGACTTAAGCGTACTCGTTCCCATACTTGGGACTAAAGCGTACTCGTTCCCATACTTG
>Ga0307963_1003575_pt1 | contig 12361 bp, 12 predicted proteins | sample OrgLakmetagen594_FD_201829 | JGI IMG/M metagenome (GOLD analysis project Ga0307963, IMG submission 201829) | Saline water microbial communities from Organic Lake, Antarctica - #594 | ecosystem: Environmental > Aquatic > Non-marine Saline and Alkaline > Saline | place: Antarctica: Organic Lake...
TTAAATGCGTGGAGCATTAATGAGGCCAATCATTGTGGAAAGAAACAGGAGTGCTGCCATCCGTCATGCAGCAGACATGGATAAGGTGTGTGCAAGCACAGCGTATTTAATGCGTGGAGCATTAATGAGGCCAATCATTGTGGAAAGAAACAGGAGTGCTGCCATCTGTCAGGCAGCAGACCTGAGCGGGTGTGCAACAGAGTCTAGCAACCGTGCCAACAAAGCAAAAGATTAATAGAACGGCAGGAAGGTGATTGGAGGTTCAGTATCACCGAAATAAAGCAAATGCCATGTTTGTAAAACAAGTGAGGCGTGCATCCCTCCCCCTAGAAATAACTATTGGACAAACGCACCAAGGTACAACAATTGGCTCCTTGGCATTTTAAACTAGTTGATACACACTGCATTATTTGTGCAAACAAACGTGTTGATTTTTTAATTGGTGATATTGTAAGGCTTGCACACCCCACTGCATTGCAAAGCACGACCCCGATTGCTCATCATGTCATCTAGACTTCAGATTTCCCAACAATACAGCTACCCACTCACTTTGCTGCGACAATTCTTGGCTCTAAGACGACTATCTTTTTCCTCTTCTTGCCTCCCGTTGATGCCCTTAAAAGCCACGCAGGGTTGTGCTTTAAAAGGGCTAGCGGGATGATGCTTGTTTTGCCTGCGCCTGGGGGTGCCTGTGAGTAGGTATTTGGAGATGGAATGGATCGTCGCCTGTTCCACGTTCTATCACAAACGCACATACGGCAGGAGGCAGACAGGCGTCAACACGCTTTTGAAGTTTATAATTACAGAATTATAATTCAGGCACGCTCTACAAGGAAACCTTGGTCTCTACATATTACTTAATACATAACGCCACAGCTTCTTTTTACATCTGGTGAACAGCTTAGCGTCCTTTGGAAAAAAATTAAAAGCGACAATGCTCCTTCTCACCTGTAGGACCAGACAATTGTGTGCATCAAGCGCGTTGAGGCAATCCACTAGCACTTCTCTGCAGAAATACAGAGGATTATTACTAAGCAGCGAGAAGCACAGCGTACCCCATCTAGCTCCAAACGTTGACCAAGTTGTCAAATAACAAAGCGTGCCTGATAGGCAGGTCCCTCGACATGTCTGCCAGTCCTGCCGGTAACGATGCCTGCCCGGAGACCGCATGGGCCCCCCGCAAATTTGTGGGTCGAGACAAAGAATGCGTCCTCTCCCTCTGCCTTACACCGAAAGAACTGTGCTTGTGCTGCGTCCTCGGTAGAGTGCAGCAGTTGGGAGCGTGCAAGCTGCGGAGCAAGTACATTGTCACTGATGCCAATAACTGTGGCTAGGTCTTCAGCCATCTTCCACCCACCTATTCATAAACCTGTTATTGAACTTGTGTTGCATGATTCATATCAGTTTGATTTATATTCTTGCAATTAATTGTTATTAAATTATATTTAGTGCCACAAATGGCTCAACAGTACTCAGTCGGAGACCGTGCTTTGCCCCCTGCTGCTCAACAGGGAGACTTGGAGGAGCCACTGGTCACAGTACATGTAAAGGATCTGCCTCTAAATATATGCGTGTAGGCAATTACCTAGGAGGCAATTACCTATTGCGCCACATCATCCACCGTACCACTCCTTCTACTTTGTATGTTTCACTTGTTGTATCGTCCACTGAATCTATGCACTGAATCCCACAATCTAGTAGGAATGTGCACGTTGTTTGCCATGAAACACGGGCATGTGTACACACGTCCACACACACATGACACTATCTAACATTTTGATCGGCACAAACACCTTTACACCAACGCAGGAGGCCTATAATCACGACGTGGATGAGCATGTGCATGTAAGTGGTCAGAAGTAGGCGTGGTTGCAACTTTGCAAACACGCTAGACTTGTACAAGACCTCTCCCATTATCCCTCTCTTCCCTTACGTCCACAGTACTCACAGCGTGCGCCTTGGCTGCGAGCCTTCGTCTTAGGAGCAAACGATGGACTTGTGTCTGTCGCTAGCATCATGCTTGGCGTAGCAGGCGGATCGTCGGAGCTCTCTTTGATGTGAGTGAAACTTTCGTAATAATGTGTGACAAGCAAATCAATCGTTACTGCTCTCCACAACCAGGGCAAAAGTCCAGGTGCATGCAGCACTAGTAATTGAGTTAGCCATTGGTTGCATGGAGCCATCTGGTAGTGTGGTCAAGTTCCAGCAAATGTGTTTCTTGTGAAGACGGGGGATCATGGAGTGTCCAAGTTAACGAATGCATACTCATCAAATGAATTGTTGCTACCTCTTTTGTGAACTGTTTAGGGCTCAGAACCGCTCTTGCAGCCACACACAATCACATAGACACACCCTCTGATACAGAGACGCCAACATCACTCATCACCATCCCACTCATTACCCTCAGGCGGCTAGCTGGAATGAGTGGCTGGATTGCAGGAGCCTTGTCCAGTGAGTCATGCGTCCTACCTAAGTTCAAGGGACAAAGTACCTACCTGATTTCATGGGATAACTACCTACCTCTTTTCAAGGGATAAAGGACCTACCTACCTTTGTTTAAGGGATAAAGAACCTGGCTCTTTTAAGGGATGAAGTAGGCAATTTCAAATTATGAGAAAATTGGCACGTTGCTTGGTCCTATGCTATCGAAAGGTGATGTCGTCACAATTTTCCTTTTGCCAAACGTCCTGGCAAGTTGCTTATTTCACATCTTAGCAGGTGATGGTGAGTCAATGCTGCTGCTTTGCGCAGCACACGCCTATAGCTCGGTTGTTTTTTTTACTGGTCAGCCCTTTTAAAGGGGGAGTCGCCGTGTGCCTGGGCTACTGCAATATGCGATGCTGTTCAAAATTGCGTGCAGCAATTATGTAATAACTGTGTAGTGCACACAGCTTGAGGTGCTTTGCAGTATCCTGTCCACTGATGCTCCCCGTTCATTCATGCGATGAGAAAGTAATGTTTTTTGCTTCCTGATCCAGATAATGACTCAGAGGAAGAAAGGATGTGCTTATGCGTAGTGTTGGCCAGAACCGTGTATATATACATGCCGTATATGACCGTATAGTTGGTAATTTCACAGCCGAAAATACCATATACCATATATACTTTATGGTTCTGGCCAACCCTACATATATACACTGTGTATATATGGTACTGACCAACCCTACTAATGCGTGAAGTCAGCAATCCACTAGGTCCACGTTATTGCTTGAATCATTGGCAGGCATGTTAGATTTTCATTCTAGGGCTCAACTCGCAGGGAAAGAGAGTCCAGCAGAATCAGAGTGCCTTTGCGCTCACAGACAGTCCTCGTATCCTCTTTGCGTGCCTCTCTAAGATGCTTGCAAAAAGCAGAGTATTAATTGTTTGTGTCTGTATGCTTACACGCGAATTCAAATGTGCACAGCCCCATCATCCTGCAACACGTGAATAACAAGCGCGCGTTCCATGTGTGCGGTGCGGTGTGTGCCTTGTGAGTGAAGCTTAGGTTCTTCAGTCCATCCTGTGGAGAAGGCTCAATGACAAAGTGGATGGTAGGCAGCATGTGCATGGTGACAATAATGAGCACACTGCTTATTGCTTACGATTAAGTGTGCATGGTGACAATAATGAGCACACTGCTTATTGCTTACTATTTAGTGTGCATGGTGACAATAATGAGCACACTGCTTATTGCTTACGATTTAGTGTGCATGGTGACAATAATAAGCACACATACTGCTTACGATTTTGTGTGCATGGTGACAGTAATGAGCACACTACTTATTGCTTACGATTTAGTGTGCATGGTGACAACAATGAGCACACTGCTTATTGCTTACGATTTAGTGTGCATGGTGACAATAATAAGCACACATACTGCTTACGATTTTGTGTGCATGGTGACAGTAATGAGCACACTACTTATTGCTTACAATTTAGTGTGCATGGTGACAACAATGAGCACAATTTCTGCTTACGATTTAGTCCAGCCCTGCCAAAGGGCAGCTCTGTAATGAAAGGCCTAACCAGGACCTTCTATCAAAGGTACAAAGGTAGTGCTTACCTCTAAGAGGTTCAAGGGAAGTAGATGGTCGAAAAGTATGAGAGGTGCAAATAAATGAGCAGCACAAGGAACTTCTCTTTTGGTTTTTGTGCAATGGCTCGTGGCGAGAGCATCAGCGTGAGCTGTGAACGGTAATATGAACACAGGGGCAGTACAAGGAAGTCCATTGCCACTACATCACTGCCGCTATTATCACTGCCGGTACCTTTGCGCAGTGGCTTGTGGCGAGTATATCAGCGTGAGCTGTCAATGGTAATATGAACACAGGGGCAGTACAAGGAAGTCCATTGCCACTACATCACTGCCGCTATTAATGTGCCGGTACCTTTGCGCAGTGGCTTGTGGCGAGTATATCAGCGTGAGCAGTCAACGGGACACAGAGGAGGCTGACGTGGAGAAGGAGCGGGAGGAGCAGCGGAAGGGGCCAGCAGCACGTGCACATGAACTGGAGGAGCTCACTCAGATCTACTGCAACAGGTGTGTTGATCGCAATCGAATTTCCTGTGTACCTACGCACTATGTCTAGGGTTGGCCAGAACCGTATAACCGTATATACATACACCGTATATGACCGTATATTTGGTGGCTTCCCTGCCAAAAACACCGTGTATACAGCGTATATATATGGTTCTGGCCAGCCCTAACTGTGTCAGCTCACACACACAGATAAGCATCCTTGAAGCTTCAACAGGCAGCATTCTTTGTTAATATTTTGCAACATCTTTCTGGGGCATGAAGTGTGAGGTTTGGGGACCTTTGTGCAAAAGTTCACTTGCTTGTGACCGCACAAAAGTGTTGTAGGCTAAGGATTTGGCATAGCGAAAATGCTGTATACTTGTAAAGTTGGCCAGAACCATATTTATACGGTGTATGAACCATGTATATACGGTGTATGTTACGGAGTTATTGGCAGGGAAACCATTAAATATATGGTCATATACGGTGTATACATACAATTCTGGCCAACCCTATATATTTGTTCTAGTATGTTGCATATGCTAGTGTACATCTGAAGCTATGATAGTGCGCAACGGGGGCATCCCGGGGCCTCTTGCTTGCCTTGGCCTGGATGGTGCAAAATATCAAGATCAGATCAGCTTGGAATCAGTTGGAACGTCACAAATGCACGTCAGCGTAAAGCCAACGCATGGCTTTGCACGTCCATTTGCAATAGAGGGAGAAATTGAATAAGGTTGCTGTTTGGGGGAATGCACACACCCGTCCATCGCAGGGGTTTGACACCTGACTTAGCTCGTCAAGTCGCCGAGGAGCTGACAGAAAAAATAGAGGGAGAATATGAAACAGGAGACTTTTGGGGGGACTGCACACATCTGTCCATCACAGGGGTTTGTCACCTGACTTGGCTCGTCAAGTCGCCGGGGAGCTGAAAAATTAGAGGGAGAATATGAAACAGGAGACTATTTGGGGGACTGCACGCATCTGTCTATCACAGGGGTTTGTCACCTGACTTGGCTCGTCAAGCCGCCGAGGAGCTGACAGAAAAAATAGAGGGAGATTATGAAACAGGAGACTTTTGGGGGGACTGCACACATCTGTCCATCACAGGGATTTGTCACCTGACTTGGCTCGTCAAGTCGCCGGGGAGCTGACAGAAAAATTAGAGGGAGAATATGAAACAGGAGACTGTTTGGGGGACTGCACACATCTGTCTATCACAGGGGTTTGTCACCTGACTTGGCTCGTCAAGCCGCCGAGGAGCTGACAGAAAAAACAGAGGGAAATTATGAAACAGGAGACTGTTGGGGGGACTGCACACATCTGTCTATCACAGGGGTTTGTCACCTGACTTGGCTCGTCAAGTCGCCGAGGAGCTGACAGAGAAGGACGCAGTGCGGGCACACGCTCGCGATGAGCTGGGCATTGACATTGATGAGATGTCCGATCCATTGCAGGTAAGTTGCTTTGGTCTGAGAGAGGGCTATTGCTGTGCGTACCTTTCACTTTTCACTCATTGGCAGGCAAAACAGCATCTGCTTAAATCAACTGAATTTGTTGCATTTTGTTAAGGAATGATGCTGATACGCAAGAGCAAGGTGAGGCAGGTCCATTGTGTGGCTGCTGTAGTTGGTGCCTGTCGCTCCAAGCAGGATGGTGTGAAGGTTTTCACGGTGTCCGAGTAAACGAGGCATCGGCAGCTTGTGTTGTTATCGTGCCTTTTCTGCTTGTTGGATACGTTTTGTTGGTTCTAAATAAGTTGGCAGCCCATCAGGCTTTGCTCAATTACATGTAGTATGTAGCACGCAATATGTGTAACACAATGATAATAGTTATACACGATAATAGTAGCACATGGTGATAATATTAATACACGATAATAGCAGCACATGGTAATAGCAACACACGGTAGTAGTAACATACGATAACAGCAACACACGTGCCCTAACTGCATGTACGTAACACACAGGCGGCCCTTGTGTCAATGTTGGCTTTCACGCTGGGCGCCCTTATTCCGATCCTTGCTGGTGGATTTGTTGCAGACTACAAGTGAGTGCACACATTAGGATTGCCAGAATTCTATATATATACTGTATCTTAGGTGATGTTCTTTCTGGTGGACTCGTTGCAGACTACAATTGAGTGCTCACATTAGGGCTGGCCAGAACCGTACATGTACACCGCATATGTGCACAGTATTTTAGGTGATGTTCTTTCTGGTGGTCTCGTTGCAGACTACAAGTGAGTGCTCACATTAGGGCTGGCCAGAACCGTATATGTACACCGCATATGTGTACAGTATCTTAGGTGATGTCCTTGCTGGTGGATTTGTTGCAGACTGCAAGTGAGTGTACACATTAGGGCTGGCCAGAACCGTATATGTACACCGCATATGTATAGGGTTGGCCAGAACCGTATATATGCACCGTGTGTGACCGTAAATTTTGGTGATTTCCCTGCCAAAAAAACCGTACATACCGTATATATATATGGTTCTGGCCAAACCTACATGTGTACACATTATCTTTGGTGATGTCCCCTGCCAAAGTACCGTATATACACCGTATATATTTATGGTTCTGGCTAACCCTACGCGTGTACACATTATCTTTGGTGATGTCCCCTGTCAAAGTAACGTATATACACCGTATATATTTATGGTTCTGGCTAACCCTACGCGTGTACACATGATCTTTGGTGATGTCCCCTGCCAAAGTACCGTATATACACCGAATATATTTATGGTTCTGGCTAACTCTACGCGTGTACGCATTATCTTTGGTGATGTCCCTGCCAAAGTATCGTATATACACCGAATATATTTATGGTTCTGGCGAACCCTACACAACATGCCACAGAACTTTGATCCGACTAGTACATTCGTGATGTAAGCTGTGTCCCCTTCCCGGGATACATTTTAGTGTGACGAGGCCCTTGCAGCATGTGCGTCGTGCTTCCTCGATCGACTTGTGTTTCTGTGTGTCGGTTGTCTTCATGCATTTGCTTGCAAAATTTGCCAAGGGCATTATGCGGTCAGCTGCTCACTTCTCGCACGCTTCTTGGTCTGTAAGGCAGGCTGGGAGGCCACCACCACAAAAGAACATTAATACGTTGCATTGCGACTGAAGTGCATTCTTTATTGAGGCACTTATTTCGTGCCCGAAGGCTGTGCTGCTCAGACTCCACTTTGCAGGTCTTCGTTCTAATCCTTGTCGGCTGCAGCCCCCGCCAAAAAATGGTCAGTCATTATCTATAGAGTTGGCCAGAACCGTATATACACACCGTGTATGACCGTATGTATGGTGATCTCCCTGCCAAATATACCGTATATACACCGTATATACCTATAAATGTATGGTTCTGGCCAGCCTGAATTATCTGCTGTCTCACATTATTTACGTTTTGTCCGCCCTCTGTTTATAGAATCCGTGTCCTGGTCGTCTCGGCTGCAGCCACCGCAGGGCTGGCTTTGTTTGGGGTCACAGGAGCGGCATTAGGTGCGTGTGAGAACACGAGGCGTGAATTTTACTTTTGCTATGTTTGTACTTGCTAGAAATGTACTTTTGCCTACTTTGCAACAAGTCTGCTGAGTGGCCCAGCCCAGCTAAGAACCAACAAAGGGGCGTTGGGTGACTGCTCAAGACAGAGTGCAATCTAATTGTTTGACGGCAGAAGGCGTTTAAAATTATAATCGTAGACAGGCACGTCCAAATTTTGGGCCTCCGGCCCAAAATGACCACCCACCCCCCAAACCCCTCTTCCTGACCCCCCACACTAATAAAAAGGGTGTCAATCTGTTCAGAATTCAAGCAGCTATCTGCCTGCACAGTTATTAAGCCAAATAATGCATTACCTGACGAGCAATAGGGCAACAAATAATTGGTTTGCGCACGCTCTTGCACTGACCTCCTTTTCAGTGCACAGATCCAGCCAAAACCTTTGCCAAAGCACTTTCTTACTTCAATCATGCAACTTATGCATAATGCAATGCGTAAACTGCAAGTTTGGAATCAATTGCTGGTGATTTGCCTGTACACACCCCCGCGGCCTACTTGGGGACATTCCGTGCCTTTCTTTAACCAGGCACCCAGACCCCCTCCCTTTAATCAAACCACCCAACAAGGGTGCCAATCGACTGGGCTTGAGCTTTGGCTTCAAAATATTTTATATTTCGTAAAAGTGGCCCAGAAAAATTCTGGGGACCCCCTCGAAAATTTTCAGAACCGCCCAATAAAAACAAATCCCCCCCCCCCCCCTAAATGACTCATTTATATATCAATCAACCGAGCCTCAGCGAGCCTTTTTGTTGGTGAGGAAAACGCGCGACAGCCAGCAAAGGTGTTCATATACAATTTGTGATAATCTCCATACAAATTAGCACTGGGGCATGCCAGTATATGACATGTCTTAATACCGCCTGCCGAATGTCAAAGCCCTCTCAAAATGCTGATTCTCTGTCTCCAGGGCATTGTTACATTGCTGTCAGGAAAAGGAAGAGTGAACTCCCCACTTTGCTGGCAGGGCTCATACCTACATAAGAACATTGCAAGCTACTGTATTCTCATTCATTGTGGCGCACAAGTGTTAGCGTGCAGGACTGGGTTGCAGTGTAGGAGCGCACCTTTGTATGTGCTTGGATGTGCTGCGTTTGTAGTATGTATGCCTGCTTATGTAGGAGCATTGCGTGTATGTATGCAAGCTATGTTTCTAATCATTGGTAAAGCATCAGAAGTTGGCCGGGACTGAGTTATATTATGCATAAGCTATACTGGAACATCTCATAGTGTACGGCCACATACAACAGTTTACATATCTAGGGTTGGCCAGAACCGTATATATACACTTTATATGACCGTACTTTTGGTGGTTTCCCTGCCAAAAATACCGTGCACACACTGTATATATATGGTTCTGTCCAACCCTATACATATCAGTAGAGCCTAATGTAATACCAGAGCTGTCATCTTAATTGCCAACTGCATCTTGGCTGAACTGTTGTAGGCGGTGCCCAATCTTTTGTCATCCACAATTAAGATACTTAGATTGTATCTCAGGTCATGTAATAGATTGTATCTCAGGTCATGTAATAGATTGCATCTCAATAATCTGTATCTCAATAAATTGTATCTCAGGTCAATAGATTGTAATAGTCATGTAATAGATTGTAATAGTCAAGTAATAGATTGTATCTCAGGTCATGTAATACATTGCATCTCAATAATCTGTATCTCAATAAATTGTATCTCAGGTCATGTGATAGATTGTATCTCAGGTCAATAGATTGTATCTCAGGTCAGTAGATTGTATCTCAGGTCAATAGATTGTATCTCAATAGATTGTATCTCAGGTCATGTAATAGATTGTCTCTCAGGTCATGTAATTGATTGTATCTCAGGTCAGTAGATTGTATCTCAATAGATTGTATCTCAGGTCATGTAATTAGGATACAAGCTGCAACATCCCTTAAGTTCTTCATCTGTGCGTGGTACCCAGGTACTTTTTGGTACATAAATTTAAAGCAATGAATCCTGTGTCACTCTTCAGAGGAAAGCAGTGGAATCAACATGCTCTTCATTTGTAACGGATGTGGTATGTATGCAGGTGGTGCCAGGGTACTAGTTGGCGCGGTGCGCGTGGTGATAGGGGGCTGGCTTGCCATGGCGGCCACCTTTGGAATAGGTGTGTCCCTGTCCTTGCTGTGGTATCTTGTTATTCCTAAATCAAAGGTTCAACTAGTTCAAAGCCTCTTGGCCACGGCTGGAGTTCAACGAATGGGCACTTAAGAGCAAGATGCAGCAGTGCGTTTCGCATGCCTCTTTGGAGATGCAGCAGTGCGTTTTGCATGCCTCTTTGGAGATGCAGCAGTGCGTGTCGCATGCCTCTTTGGAGATGCAGCAGTGCGTTTTGCGTGCCTCTTTGGGAGCAGACAAAACTAGTCAAAGAAAAGAATCTGAGCTTTGCTCATTGCTGCGTTGATCAGTGTGGCAGTCACTTATTAGTAGGGTCGGCCCAAACCATATTTATAATATGCACGGTGTTTTTTGGCGGGGAAATCATCGAAAGTACGGTCATGTATGGTGTGTATATACAGTTCTGGCCACGCCGACTTATTGTTTTGATATGATGGCATGGGAACCTCCATATGCAATACACACACACACACATACATTGCGATGGCCAGTGATGGTAAATGTGCTACGATGTTTGGAAAGAGGTGCAGCCATTCTCCATTCCAAAGGTGCCACACTGCTCCTCCGAGGGTTTTCTGGCTGGCTGTGTGCATCACTTGTATGTATCATGCGTAGGGTTGGCCAGAACCGTATATATACGTATATATACACCGTATATTTGGTGGTTTCCAAGCCAAAAATACCGTATGTACACCGTATATATATGGTTCTGGCCAACCCTAATCATGCGGTTTCCTGTTACTATTATTTTCTGTTTTCAGTAGCAAGGCAGCACACTCTTTTGGAGACCAATTTCAATCTAAACACAAAGTTGTAGAGAATAAGGGACAGACATTTCCACCTGACAAGCCCTAGCAAGTTTGCGCAATCACCCCCTGACTAGGTTTGGCCAGAACCATACATATACGGTGTATGCACGGTATTTTTGGCAAGAAAAAACACCAAATTTAGGGTTGCAAGGGTTGGCCAGAACCATATATACACGGTGTTTACACGGTATTCTCGGCAGGAAAATCACCAAATATACGGTTGCATACGTTGTATAAATACAACTTTGGCCAACCCTACTCCTGTTCTATGTTTTTGTATGTCACAACTGTACTTCTTCTTTTTGGTCACTAGGACACTTTGTGTCCTACCTAAGAACTCAATTTTCTACCTTATGCATTGCTGTAAAAAATGAGAGCCTTAAAGGTCATACATTTTTGAGCTTTTTTGGGTCTCCAAATTAAGTAAAAACTAAATTGACGGACTCAGGACTTCATGCGGAGTAAAATGGTGTGTGTTGACTAGTTCAAAATGGAGAAGAGGAGACTTGTCCTTGCTCTCCTTGACATAGCGCTCCTTGACATAGCAACTACATAAATGAAAGAAGACTTAATTTTGATACACACTGGACCCTGCGTGAAGCATTTGGTGACATCAGGAATGCAAGTCCGTTTGCCGAGCAGAGTCATGTTGTTGCATGTTCGTGATGAACAGGAAACTAAGTTTGATACGCTGGAGCGCAATTGCGTTCCGGCCACTTGCCGTTGTGGTGATGCGTTGCGCGAAAAAAGCGCGAAAAAAGCGCGAGTAAAGGACGGCAAGTCGCAGAGTTCAGCAGGCCTGCAACCAACCATCCCATTCATGTGCTTTGCGCTCAGATTAGGTGCTAGTAGTGCTCACAACACCAGTCAAACAGACCTGCATGTTGTGTGAGTGAAGCACCAGCATTGTGGCATGGCGGCAATGTAGCATGCATTGCATACAGCATGTGCACAAGTAAGGCTGGCTGGGGTGGGCAGGTAGGGGCCATTTCATTCAAAAGAGCACCAGTACTTGCACACATACTTGATGTTGCAAGCATTTGCATGTCATTATATAGCTAGTGTTAGGCAGGCAAGCACGGGCATGCCTATTGTCTTAGCAAGGTTTTTCCTTCCAACACCTTTCTTGTGCTTTTCTTAGAACGTACATGCTGGTGCACTGTTGTAAGTCAAATGTTACATTTGAACTCAGCTTCCAATTTGTTTGCATGAGCAGTCATGGGTCTCTAATGTTGCGCTCCCTTCCTCCCCTTGGGTTATACATTCTGGTGTTCAGTTAACACGCCTGAACTGCTTGTTGTGGCTCTCCATCAGGCTCTTTTTATTATCTCAGGTTTTGCCTTTCATTTCAATCATTCATT
>Ga0307963_1003577_pt1:2500-12358 | contig 12358 bp, 16 predicted proteins | sample OrgLakmetagen594_FD_201829 | JGI IMG/M metagenome (GOLD analysis project Ga0307963, IMG submission 201829) | Saline water microbial communities from Organic Lake, Antarctica - #594 | ecosystem: Environmental > Aquatic > Non-marine Saline and Alkaline > Saline | place: Antarctica...
GATTGATCAATATAAGGGACCAAGCAGCTGGATTGTGAGCACTTCAGCCACATCTAAAATTAAACGCCAAAAAAACTGTTAGCCAAGTTAGTGAACACTCTATAAAGTATGCCTCTCCTCTAACCAAAAAAAGGCGGCATGCTGTGCATAGTAATGTTTACAGCCATTTGTGGGTGTGAATGCTTCTGCACAAAACACCCCTGATCCTCAAATGGCCTATGATCTAATTTTGACGGTGAGGGCTTTAGGGTGCTGGCACCTAAGTGCTCCTTCCCTAAATCACTCTGGATGTGTTAACACAAACACACCTAGTTTTTTTCTTTCCTTTCTTTCTACATTTAATACAACATAGTTTGTGTCAATCACTGCAGTAAAAATGTAAGACGAGTACTACCGAGAGCAGAAGCACGAAACAAGGATTTTTTGTTTAGCATCTGCAGTAGAAAGTCACCATGCTTGAGCGTCAGGGATCATACGTCGTGCTGACTGTGCTTCTCTAGCAAGTCTGCATATTCGCTCTATGCTACAAGAAATTTAACAAGAGCCCTGTCTTGCTCAGTGAAGGCAAGTGTCTGGCGCAAAGGTTCCCTTGTAAAAGCCACCATGAACTACAACTAGTTTAGGGTGCAAAGTTTACAGCATGAAGTAGCCTATTGCAGCAATTCACACTCACTTATGGTAACTCGCTTGGCATGGATCGCACAAAGGTTGCAGTCTTCAAAAAGGTGCACCATGAAGTCCTCAGTGGCCTGCAATTGACACCAGATTGACACAGCAATGCGTAACGCGATTTGGCACTTTGCACACACACACAGACACACACACACGCACGCACACACACACACACAACACACACAGACACACTCAATGTGACAATTTGGCAGCTACAAATTGTGTTTGCCATGTGCCAATGCAAGCACGCAGTTGTGTGTTTGCGGCGCACACACAGTAGGTAGAGCAAAAAGCGCTAGCAATTTGCCCTGGCCTGCAGGTAAATCTAATGTTTTCCTGGGCTCTTCTCACCTCTTGCATAGCTAAAAGGGCCTCTGCCGTCCAACGAAACGGCTCTGGAGCTACCTGGTTACTGATTTCACGGACCTGTATCAAAAGGATATCATGTACTTTTTTCAGTCTATAAACCAAGGCCTTTCACTCACACAGCACACAGAGCAAAGGAGTGAAAAATCTGTATTGGGTTACGCCTCACTCACATTGCGTATGACAATGTGTCAAACATCAGTTTGTTTGCTGCTAACTGTCACAGAAACTTTATTTTCCACTGATTATAACTGAAGAGGACATGCAGTTCCTCACACTCTGTCATCAAACATCCCTCCATCTCAAACTCACAAGTCGTGCGAAGGGCAGCTTGCGGATCAGCAGCTCAGTTGACTTCTGGTACTTTCTAATCTCTCGCAGAGCTACGGTGCCAGGCCTGTACCTGTGTGGCTTTCCTGGAAGGGAGGGTGAAGAACAGAGAGGGATACTCAAACTCACATGCGGCTTTTCTGAAAGGAGGCTTTGACGGACAGAAAGGCAGCCTCGATAAACGCAGAGCAATCTAAGGAACACAAAAATGTGTCCATGCCCATGATGAGCAATTTTGTTAGATACTAAAATGCGCTGGATACATTCTCGAAACTACAGACAAACTATTAGCACATGCATTTAATATAAACAACATACAAAGTACATGTGAACGTTCACATGCACCTACGCACCAGTGCACCTATACACATGCACACACAAACACATACACACACGTGCGCACACACAAACACACACATACTGTACATACTGCACATACTGCGTGTGTGTCATTGTGTATGTGACATACACAATGACACACACATGTATGCGCACAAACACACACAGACACATACACACACATACAAACATACACACATATGCACACAAGCACACACACTCGTGCATGCATGCACACACACACATGCACACACGTACACGTACATGCACACAAACACACATATATTATATACCTAAACATAATCACACACACATATATATTCGCACACACACACACGCACACACACATACACACACACACACATACACACACATACACACACATATACACCCCTACACACACACACACACACACACACACACACACACACCTACACACACACACACACACACACACACACACACACACACAAACACACATACACAAATACACACACGCACACACACGCACACTCACACACAAATACACGAACATACGATACATACATGCACATGAACATATACACATATACACAAAAACATGCGCACCTGCTGTCCGAGGGGCATTTGCCTTAGATGCCTTGCCGGGCGTTCTCGTGGGGGTAGCCACCCCACCTCGTGCAGGACCAGCTCCTCCTTTCCTTGGCGATGGCTGTGCACAATGAATGATTGGATGATGTGATGATGAGAAGGAGCACATGGAGGGCCATGGCACTATCCTGATGTCTGTCCACGCACCGCAGCCTTTTGCTTTGTCCTCGCCATCACTGGGACACCTCAGGCAGATGCTATACTCGAGAGATGGAGACCAGGGTGATGGCCATTGCACTCAATTCAAATTCAAACGGTCGAACTGCAGAAAGACGGATAAACCTCCTGTATATTATTAAAGTAATGTATAAAGTAGTCCAGAATTCTAGCTGTTTGTGCGATTGCAAACCCAAAAGTTTTAGAATTGCACAATACACACACATGCATGCACACACTGACACGAACACACACACACACACACACACACACTCACACACTCACACACACACACACACACACACACACACACACACACACACACACACACACACACACACTTACACACACACACACACACACACACACACACACACAAACACACACACACTTGCACACACACTTGCACACACACACACACACACACACATACACGTACTCTGACCTGGGCGATAGGAGGCCTGTTAAGCACGGCCGACAGGCCTCCTAATGCCCTGGAGAGAGTGACCATTGTTGATGTGGCTTTGAAAGAGTTCCTGAAACTTGGAGAATCTTTCAAGATGGGGATTTCAATTCACTTTTGCATGTTTCAGAGCAGCATGCACAGCACAGCACAAGCAGGTCACCTTGCATCGAGATGCGCATCCATATACATCACAATATTTCATTGTGCACCTGCGTGCACACAGGAGCGCGCCGATGAGCTACTTGCAAAGCGCATGGCTGAGGAGGAGGAGCAGCCTCGTTGAATTTTCAACTCTCTCCTTCTTGACGAAAAGAAAAAGAAAAGAAAAACTACGCAGGCAGTGAAAACCACTCCCCACATTAATTAAGGAAAAGGACACTTTGGTACCGAGTACCGTAAAGCACCTCCACCGCGAAAAGGAAAGGATATATCAATGGGGATCAAGAGTGTTGCAGGCTTGGCCTGAAACCAGCTCCTGATGAGAGTTGGTTTAGTTAAGTTTAATTTGGATTACAAGGGCCTCCAGCCTGGCATGGCTGCTCAACCTATAGGTGATGAGAGTTGACAATAGTACTGGAAAGGGCACGTCTGGTATGGACAAATAAGTGACGAATTGGAAGTGCATTTAATCTGGATTAATGTATGGAAAGTTTATGGTATGGCTGATACAGCCTGAGACTGAAATTGTATCAGTGCTGGTCAGGACCATACGAGCACTGATTACTTGGCCTTTTGAAAGGGCCTGCAATAGGACGTTTGAAACGGTGACCATATCAAACGTCCTATTACAGGGATTTTAGTGTGATGGCGTCAGACCTGGCAGCAGTTTTTGGCAATGCACAGGTTCCTCCTCTTCCAAACTCGTCCACGGTTTTGCTGTCAATTGTACCCTTGGTTCAACGATCCTCAAGTTGCTCATACTCGCCAACACCATGTGACGATTGAAGATACTGGTAGTGACTGTTTAAGATACTGGTCGTGATTAACAATATCGTGGGTAGGTGCTGGCTTACTATGGTTATTGATCGACTAAGCTAGCTAACTTACCAGGCTGCCAGGAAATCCTCCTTGTACCAAAGAACACCAGGCTTATTGCACTGAAAAGTGACAGTGTTGGTTTTGTAGCACGGCAGGTTCAATGTTGTAGGGCTGGTTCAGTTTTCATAGTTAGGCAGGAAGGGTGGTCTGGTAAACTTATATTGACTCTGCAGTTTCTGTGCCTGGCGCTCTTGCTTGTTTGAGTCTGATACTCCAGTCTCTTTGTGACTTCTTTTCTCCTGCTAGTACTCTGTTGGACCTTTCTGACCGGCCAGTTTTGTCTGCTGGTAAAAGAGTTATATAGTACACGGTACCAAAGTCTTTCTTCTGTGCGTGAGCTGAGCCTTCTGTGAGCTGAACCGTCACCACCGTGAGAAGAAGGAGGTGACGGTTCAAGCAACGCACTGAGGTGATGAGGTGGCTGATGGAAGTGTCTGGGAGAGAAAGAGCGAGTTAGTTATATCCGTAATTACAAGAGGACGATTCAAATGCCAAACAACCAAATAACCGTTAAACCATTGATCACATTATAAATTCCAAGGAATTTCACACAATTCATCCACAAATCTATGCAAGGCTGGTCAGCCAGGCGTCCGTCAATTCTGTTCGTGGAGTGCGCCCCGGCTTGTCCCAGGGCAATAACAGTGAAAATAAAAGAAAGTGAATGCAGGTAATGTTTATACTACCGGCATGGACTAGACATGGAGTAGGCGTTAGTGGTGGCAGCGCACGATTTGGATTAGGTCTGAGAACACTCCTGCGGCAGTAACCTCTGTGCCTGCACCTGGACCCCTTACAATGAGGCATGCCGGTGACTTGTACCTGCGGTATCAAGTTGCAAGGTCACAAATAAAAATTTGCCTGCTTTGCAAGATTGCAAACCAAAGTGTGTGTCATCCTTTTTTTATGATGGTAGGCAGGATTAAAATCCTGACGTAGGGTTAAAATTCTAGGAGTTGATGCAATGTATGTATGTATGTGTGCGTGTGTGTGTGTATGTGTGTGTGTGTGTGTGCGGGTGCGTGTGAGTCTAGGATGGGTGGCACGAGGAGAGTTTGAGGACAGCCTGGTGACCAGACTGATAAACAACATGCACCACAAAGTCCTGCTTGCGTACTGAGTCTGAAAGGTAACTTACATCTTACATCAGGCAACAGTAGGAATTAAAACAGGTTTACCGGGTTTGTTGTTTGAGGAAATTAAAGTAATTTCCTTGTTGATGTCAAATGGATGACACTGCATACAAAATAAGTACCTCGCCATACCTTTCTGTCTCAAAGACCACCATGTTATCGCTACCACCTAGCTGAGCAAATGGGTGGTCACGAGCGTAGCTGCGATTGTATAACAAAAGTGAATTTTGTTATTTTTTACAGAAAGACTTGCCATGCCATAGCATTTACTGAGTTGGTGATGTTGGTGGTGTTGGTGGTGTTGGTGGTGTTGGTGACGAAAACCGCGCAAGTCACAGTAGGACTGCACCATTTAAAGGATGCAGAGCCACACAGCATCCCACCTTGGGGGGAAACACGAGAAGGAGCGGGAGACGGGTCTAATGGGGATCAGGTAGTGCAGTTGAATATGAAGTCAATATAACAAGCTTGATTGTTTAGTGATCCAATGGAAAGCTTGATCAGCAAATTGTGACGCTGCCCCTGACCTCATGCAAACAATTTCTGGCAGCTCATGTACACTAAAGTCCAGTCGACGCTATTACAGACATAAATCTAGCCCATCCACGCTCTAAGCCCCTCAACCACCCCAAAACCCTAATATTGTGCCCCTCCCCCCCTTTTTATGTGTGATCAGCTCAGGCTTTGTTAACTCATTACTCATTACCTTAACTCACCATCCTGCACACTGCATCGGCACCTGCAACAAAGCAAAGCGTCCACCCAACCCCTAGGCAAGGCGAAGAGAAGCGAAGCAAAGCTGTCCATCTTGCAGATTAACTAATGAGTGATCGTACCTAGCCACCTTGATGGCCGCTGTGCCGTTTGCAACATCCACAGACCCAACATAGCGGATCACTTGGTTGGCAGCCTCAGCTGCTGATGCTCTTTGCGTCATGGCCGCATCATACTATGAGTAAAAGGCAAGTTCTTGTGTGTACGTGCATGCAAAGTTGTGTTGCACAAGAGTGCGCATTTGTGAGTATCCGTGTGTCTCTGAGGCATCGGCATGTGTGTGCATCCATTAACCATTGTAAGTGCCCAACGAAATTTAATCTGTAAATAGCGTGATGAATGTGCCTAGCCTGCAACCTGTAAGGTGTGTTGGTTTCACCTGATTGGACATTTTGTGGTTGCGTCACAGCTCCTTGAGTAAAGTTGTATTAGAAGAGAGGGCCTTTGGGAGAATGAGTACACTGAGTGCGAACCAACAAAAACTCATACAATCAAACGTGCAGGACCGCACACAAAACACGTGTGCACCAAACATACACATACAATCATGTGCAGGAACACACAAAACACATAAATGCACCAAACATACAACACGTTGACACACACACTGGCAGCCAACCTCGGGTAGCTTCTCCATAAACTCGTCTGCTGAGTCCAGCCTAGCCAACGGCTCGGGCACAAGGGACTCTAGCACCAGACTGTCCAACTCTATCTGCAGTCCACACTCTCTTGCTAGTATGATGACCTTACGAGCCACGTCCATCCCTGCAGGGATGCGCGCATGTAAGTGTGTGCGTGTATGCATGTCAGCATGTCTTTAGGAGAGTCTTCATTGGTAAAAGCCCTTGACAATTCCGTCCTCTGCCTTAAACTCGTAGTGTGTAAATATGGTGGACAAGAAACATATACACATACCTGAGAGGTCCTCTCTTGGATCTGGTTCGGTGAAGCCTCTGTCTTTTGCGTTTTTGACGACAGAAGAGAATGGAACACCTGCATGATAACCACAAACGTCCATAGGACTGTGCGTAGGTTGCAACTACATGTTGCTCGATGAGCCTTCTGAACATGCGTGTAGATTGTAAATGACCACTTCTTCGTCTTTGAAAGCACGGCTATGAATGAAGGCACATGAATGGCAGGGCTACTGTTATTCCAGGTAAAATAGGCCAACGGAGGTGGTCACCTGCTTTGTACGTGTTAAAGATGTAGGACAACGTCCCTGAAAGGATGCCTTCTATCCGAGTGACGCGATCTCCTGTTTCCAATAAGCCACGCAGGGTTGACATGACGGGCAGGCCAGCTCCGACGGTCGCCTTTGTACGATTGCGGTACAAACGGTGAGAAGTGCTTGCGCGGTGCTTGCATCAAATTTGATGAGGTGACGATTGATTGTGGGTTGTTGAAGATCCAAGACGTATTTTGTATTTTTGTAACTACTGTGAGAGGAACTAAGGGCACCATTGTCAATACCATTAGGGCACAATGCCAATCGCAAGGCCACAGGACCACAGGTGTATTAATGAAATTGCAATACATATCCTTGATTTTTAATGATTTGTTCCCTGGAAACCCTAGATCAAATCCCGTCAACTGACACGAGTCGTCCGGATTAAAATAAGTCTTAAAAATGCTCTCAAGATGGAGGGCACGAGCAGAAGAAGATCAAGATGCCTTGTGGACTACTGTAGCCCCCAAGATGGCTAGCGCACTGGCACAGCAGGAGCAGCATAACCCAGCAGGAGCCAACCAGGAGGAGGTGAGAGGGATCCAGCATGCCGAAACACTTGTGAACTGCTGCCTGATCTCCCAAGGTGCACACGGACATCCATGCGCAAACACACACACACACTCTCACACACACACACACACACACACACACACAAGCACGCACGCACGCACGCACACACACGCACACACTCACACACACGCACACACTCACTCACACTCAAACATACACACAAGTGCATACACACACAAGTGCATACACACATGTACACACATACACACACACACTCACACACACAGCGCACCTCGTACATGAACTGCCTATTACTCCTCTGAGCTAGCTGTTTCAAATCAAGGTATCGCTCCAACGATCCGGCTCCAAACTTCTTGTTGGGTGTGACGATGTGGAAGCCCAGTTGCATCCACTCCGCTGCATCAAGGGAACAGTACCAGTGTTTGTATTGAGTGGTCGATGGTGTTATCTGAACAAAGGCCAAATCTGAAGACCACCAGCCGGTGTGGAAACTGAAGCTCATCTGCACATGTTGCTCCCTCTTTTACACTCATTTGAAGCTTCAAAAGCTAACATAGTCGAAAAGGAAGCTTGCAATCTATTCCAGGTGTGCAGCAATGACCCTCCCCCTTCCTTGTACGCCCTGCCATTGTTTGTCTTCTTAAAACTGCCTCCAATAAACCTTCAGCATTTAGTGTGTAGTCCTCGAGCCTCCCTTCTCCCTGCTCACTGACACCCCCTAGCACGTCACACCAGCTCCCTCCCTTGGATAACACCCACGCCAAACAAGCGTATGATATATATACCACGCAAACACACCTATTACTGAAAGCATACAAGCGTATGACATATATATCACGCAAACACACCTATCACTGAAAGCATACAAGCGTACAACCATCAGGTGGCGTTGACACCTGCTACAGGTGTTCCCCCGCAGTACTCGATACACCAACAAACAAGCCTTCGTGCTTACACACACCAATAGACAAGCAAAATATAATGTGGCAGCAGCACCTCACCACAGTACCTACCACAAAGCACCCAAGCCTGACACGCACCATAATGACAAGGCACAACCTCTGAGGCCGAACAGTCAATCATGATAGCGCAAGATGTGGAAGCCTCTGTGGCAACTTGCTGCCCAAATGCTCTGAGGTTCACTTCAGCCTACGATTAGATCATGGTCATGACAGTGATGCTGTATAGTGTATTTATGTTGTGTGTGTGTGTGTAGCTGTGTGTGTATGTGTAGGTGAGTGTGTATGTGTAGGTGTATGTATGTGTAGGTGTGTGTATGATATAAGCCGTGCTAAGGCTGACCTGTTCCATAATTTAAAGCTGGACAAAATAAAAAATACAAAGGAGTGCGAGCTGGGCAAAGCAGGAAACATTGAGAGCGCTTCATTCACAATTCCTTGACTGACAGCGTGTGTGATGGCGCAAGACCCATGCAGCAAGCAAACATTATACTACGCAGGCAGTAATTAGCACATAGTTTAAGGAAATGGTAAGAATTGCGAGTTGCCCCATCAACACCGTCTTTTAGATCATTGCTGTGTCTTTTTGGGGCGGAGCCCCCCGGGGCGTAGTCCCTTATTGTTCACTGCAGTCAACACTGCGCTCTCAGAGAGTCAACACTGAGAGAATAGAGCATTGAGCCAGCCAGGCAACCTTACAGTGTAAATTTTGTATAAACAATTGCTAATTTCGCGCTAATTCCGGAACACCCCGGTCAAACCCCCCTCCACGCGCGACCCCTTCGGGATGCAATTGGGTTATAATGTTTCCCATCAAATTCTTAGCCCTTCTTCTCCTCTTCAGGAGTGGTGTCGTTGAGTGTGGTAGAAGGCCGACCGATCCCAACACGCTACCAGCACTTGCAGCAGCAGAGACGGCAGCAGCTTCACAGCACTCGGGAGGACAGGCGAGCAGGCCCGGGAGAGGACCCATGCCAGCACTTGGCACAGCACTTGGAGCAACTGTCTCAGCCTGGCATTGCCACTCAGCAGGCACAGGAAGCAGCAGCCCAGCCAGAGGTGGTGGCTTTGAACAACCGTATGGAGCTCAGGCGTTCAGAGGAGCAGTTCAGAAGGAATGCAATCCACCTGAATTGCTTGCACATGACACACAGCGGTGTACACAGACGGTATGAGGGACTGTGCAAACTGTGCAAGAGCGGGGGGGTGCAGCACTGAATTGTCTAACTCATT
>Ga0307963_1003579_pt1 | contig 12357 bp, 12 predicted proteins | sample OrgLakmetagen594_FD_201829 | JGI IMG/M metagenome (GOLD analysis project Ga0307963, IMG submission 201829) | Saline water microbial communities from Organic Lake, Antarctica - #594 | ecosystem: Environmental > Aquatic > Non-marine Saline and Alkaline > Saline | place: Antarctica: Organic Lake...
ATTACTGTTTACATACACGTACACCTGTTTACATACACGTACACCTGTTAAAATACACGTACACACCTGTTTACATACACATACACACCTGTTCACATACACATACACACCTGTTTACATATAAATTCACCTGTTCACATACACGTACACCTGTTACAATACACGTACACCTGTTCACATACACGTACACACCTGTTTACATGCACGTACACACCTGTTCACATACACGTACACACCTGTTTACATACACGTACACCTGTTCACATACACGTACACACCTGTTTACATATAAATTCACCTGTTCACTTACACGTACACACCTGTTTACATGCACGTGCACCTGTTCACATACACGTACACCTGTTTACATACACATTACTGTTTACATACACGTACACCTGTTTACATACACGTACACCTGTTTACATACACGTACACCTGTTAAAATACACGTACACACCTGTTTACATGCACGTGCACCTGATCACATACACGTACACACCTGTTCACTTACACGTACACCTGTTAACATACACGTACACACCTGTTTACATACACGTACACCTGTTCACATACACAGTACTGTTTACATACACGCACACCTGTTAACACGTATGTCCTATGAATTCGCATATACAAAACAATTGTTTGCTAATAACACCACGTATGCACTGTAATACTTTTTCATACGTTCACTATAATACGTTTCACTATGATGTACGGTTCCGGCCAGCCCTATTCTGAAGGTGTCTGCAGCAGCAATCCTGACACCAAAAACATACTACGTATGCACTATAATACGTTTTCACATTAATACGCTAGCCTAGTCCGAAGGTGTCTGCAGTAGCAACCTAGCAACCCTGACACCAAAAACATACTACGTATGCACTATAGTACGTTTCCACATTAATACGCCAGCCCAGTCTGAAGGTGTCTGCAGCAGCAACCCTGACACCAAAAACATACTACGTATGCACTACAATACGTTTTCACTATAATACGCCAGTCTGTCCGAAGGTGTCTGCAGTAGCAATATGTCACAGGCATGCAAGCAAAATGAAACTTTGCAGGACGCAGGCAGTAAGCTTCTAAGAAGAAGGAAAAACGAAAAGAAAAAAAACATCAGATCAAGCAAAGCTGCTCACCCCTCTGACAGCTCTCTCACCTAAAGTATTGTTTTGGGGCCTACTCTCCAGCCGTTCTCACCTAAAGCCGTTTAAGGGGAAATTAATTTCAGCCGTTCTTACCTGAAGTCTTTTTTTTGGGATGCATTCTTCAGCCGTAAGACGCCAGAAGGCACTAGGGCCACACCAAAGCGTGCGGTGCGGGTTGGATACACACTGCGGGGTCAAAGGGTACACGTCCTTGATGTGGGCTGCATTATTTAGCACAGCACGTTCAATAGGCGCTAGGGCTACGCCAAAACATGTGGCGTAGGTGGATTCATAGTGCAGGTTTAAATGAATGCACGTCCTTGATATGGGCGGGTTTTTTCTACACAGCACTTTGAAAAAGCACTGAGGCTGTACTGCAGGTTTTAATGAATGCATGCCTTTGATTCGCGCTACGTTCTTCCGCACAGCACTTTCAGAAAGCACTGAGGCCCACACCCAGTACACCAAATATGAAGGTAACCTATGAGGGAGCAGTGCTGGAGGCAGGGTGGCAGGCTGTACAGTGATTTACGTACGGAGAATGTGTGGAGTGCCCTTTGAGGAAACAGTACGGAAGACAGGGTGACAGGCAGCATAGTGAATTGCGCACGGAGACATGGAAAGGACACTTATGAGGGAGCAGTGCTGGAGACAGGAAGCACAGTGAAATGCGCACAGAGACATGGAAACACATAAAAAGGTGACCCATGAGGGAGCTGTGCTGGAGGCAGGGTGGCAGGCTGTACAGTGAATTACGTACAGAGAATGTGTGGAGTCCCCTTTGAGGAAAAAGTGCCGAAGACGGGTGACAGGCAGCACAGTGAATTGCGCACGGATAATGTGTGGAGTGCCCTGCTGGTTGTGCACATGGGATGTGAGGTGGAGTGTGCATTACAGTTCCTTTTCATGCTCAAAACAAGATAGATAGTGTGCATTTGAGAGCCTCTCAAAGCAGAAGAAGGCAGGAGCGTGCATAGCGTCAGAAGAAGGGTTCACGCCGTTCAAGGTGTGTTCAACACACGAGGTTGTGTAGTTGTGTAGTTTTTATTCTGAGCATGCAGCACTCTGTTATTTTATTCTGAGCATGCACCACTGTGTTTTTATACTGAGCATGCACCACTCTGTTGTTTTATTCTGAGTATGCACCAATCTGTTTTTTTTATTCTGAGCATGCAGCACTCTGTTGTTTTATTCTGAGCATGCAGCACTCTGTTGTTTTATTCTGAGCATGCAGCACTCTGTTGTTTTATTCTGAGCATGCAGCACTCTGTTTTTTTATTTTGAGCATGCACCACTCTGTGGTTTTATTCTGAGCATGCATCACTCTGGAATAAAGTAGGTTTCAAAACCACATAATTAGTTTATTTTTATTTTGAGTGAGCATGCAACACTCTGGAATAAAGTAGGTTTCGAAACCACATAAATGCCGCCGGAATCAAACGCTCTCATTGTTAGGTTGCTCTCTTTTCAAGCTTGCTCTCTTTTATTACGTCACTCCTCACAACTTTTTTGAGCAGCTCTCTTACACCATCCTGCTGTAAGTGTCTGCCCCCATTGCACTGCGCACCACCAAACAAAAAGCAAAGTACTAGACTTCTCTCCTAAAGTATTAGCCTTCTCAATTTTTTAGCCTTCTCACCCAAATTATGCCCCCTAATCCCCCCCCTGGTCTGTGCACGTTCAGCCATACTTGTTGCACATGTCTGCACCCAGGGCGCTTCACGCACACCACCGCACTGGCATACCATACGCGCCTTCTCTCATAAGTCATAATACCTTTGTTACCGTGCACACATCATTGTGCGCACAATTATGACCTACCTACCTACCTACATGCCGCACATGTCTGCACCCAGGGCGCTGCCCGCACACCACCGCACTGCCATAGCATACGCACTTTTTGTCATTGCATCTGCATTACCATGCACACAGGGATGCCATACCTGTCATACATGTCAGCACCCAGGGCGCTGCACACCACCACGTCCAAGGGGTACCCTACCCCCATGACGTAGCGAGGCTTGCCTGCTGGAAGACCTGTGCACAGCGCAAACAAAAGAAGATCAGGCTACAGTTGCTGTGCACAGCGCAAACAAAAGAAGATCAGGATACAGTTGCTTCAATTTTGAGATGTAGGGTATGCAATGCATCTTTGGCATGGCTTAGCAAGGGGGGGTTGCAGGGAGGCCTGCACATAATACAGACAGACAGAAAATTGGAGAGGTCAGGCTAGGATTGCAGCAGATTTAATACATCAGGTATACATCTTTGCCGTGGCTTGGCAAGGGGGATTCACTTTTAGGCCTGCATACACACACACACACACACACACACACACACCGCAAATGAAGATTGAAGGGATCAGGCAAGTGCTGACACAAGTATACAGATCAGTCCCAGGTAGGATAGTGTGAGGATCTGCAAGGTGGGGCTTAGGCCTGCACAGCGAACTGAAAGCAGAGGAGCGAACACACAGATGTGCTGTTGCTTCCTGCCTCTGGAAACGTCTGATCACAAGGGCTCACCTGCCTGGTCCTATCTGCTTGGTCCTATCTGATCATGCCTATCTGATCACGCCTGCTTAGTCCTAGATAGTCCTAGGGCTCGCCTGCCTGGTCCTATCTGATCAAGCCTGCTTATTCCTATCTGATCACGCCTGCTTAGTCCTAGCTAGTCCTAGGGCTCGCCTGCCTGGTCCTATCTGATCAAGCCTGCTTAATCCTATCTGATCACGCCTGCTTAGTCCTAGCTAGTCCTAGGGCTTGCCTGCCTGGTCCATGCTGAGGGCCAGCAGTGGTACCCCATGACTGACACGATACGCTTGGCAGCACTGATGTGTAGGTGTGGCCAGAACTGTATAAATTTAATAAATAAATAAATATGTACCCCATGACTGACACGATACGCTTGGCAGCAATTATGTGTAGGTGTGGCCAGAACCGTATAAATTTAAATAATAAATAAATAAATATGTACCCCATGACTGACACTATACGCTTGGCTGCACTGATGTGTAGGTGTGGCCAGAACCGTATAAATTTAAATAATAAATAAATAAATATATAAACATATACCCCGTACATGACCGCATTTATGGTGATTTTCCTGCCAAAAAATGTGTATACACTGTACATTTTAATTTAATACCTATATGGTTGTGCCCAACCCTACTGACGTGGCCAATTGGCTTGGCATCACAATCTATGATATGCACCGTTGGTTTGGTATAGCATTGCTTGCTCGCTTGTGAACACTCTGAGAAACAATAAGTAAGTGCATGCGCACGATGGGGCTTTGGGTGCTGCGCTAGCGGTTTTATTAATACAGTGCACCTTTTTTTGACCGCCTTTTTCAGAATAAAAGGTGCGACGCCCTGTGTTCCCTGAATGCATGCACACAAACACAGCGCGTGCATGCGTGCGCGCGCAACACACACACACTCTCACACACACACAAACACACACACAGGGAATCCTGTGGTTTGTACAAAATACTCAAACACCATGAGGGAGCACACTCAGTGTCGTGTGTGTAGCAGCGTAAGTTGTTAGGCAGACAACTCAAAAAATCTCAATTCTGTATTTTATAAACATATTTGAAACTCAGAAATTTTAAGACATGCATATGAGTTTGAAAAAAAACCATCGATATATTTATATGTATGAGATGGAAGTTTGAAGACGTAAAGAGCAATGGAATAACTCAAGTTCGTCGTGCCTGGAAAGCACAAGGCAGCAAAGAAGCAGGTGGACGTCATTCAACTTATTATAAAAGGGAAACAAAACACTGCAAGGCAATGAAAATTGCTCCGCACAGGAAAAGAAGGAGAGCCGCTTTAGCACCGAGCACTGTGTACGTCCACCGCCACAAAGCACTGTTACTAGCACTGTGTACGTCCACCGCCACAAAGCACTGTTACTAGCACTGTGTACGTCCACCGCCACAAAGCACCGAGCACTGTGTACGTCCACCGCCACAAAGCACCGAGCACTGTGTACGTCCACCGCCACAAAGCACTATTACTGTGTACGTCCACCGCCAAAAAGCACCGAGCACTGTGTACGTCCACCGCCACAAAGCATTTCTCTTGGGTGTGCCACTGTATTGGGGATGGGAGCAAACGCAACTAGAAGAAGCACTAGAAGAAAGCAACTAGAAGAAGCACTAGAAGAAGCAACTAGAAGAAGCTCTGTTGGGGATGGGAGCAAAAGCAACTAGAAGAAGCACTAGAAGAAAGCAACTAGAAGAAGCACTGTATTGGGGATGGGAGCAAAAGAAACTAGAAGAAGCACTAGAAGAAAGCAACTAGAAGAAGCACTAGAAGAAGTAACTAGAAGAAGCACTGTATTGGGGATGGGAGCAAAAGCAACTAGAAGAAGAGAAAGCGTAGGCAGTGTCAACCACCCTGCACAGTAATGGCGGTGGATGCTGCACCAGATCATGAGAGGGTAAACCTGGTTCAGATTATGCATGATCTTGATGATACGGCAGAGGCACTTGATACAAGACAGGAGGCACTAGTGATAATTCATTGTGAGACAGAGTGAGCAGCTTATGAAGAGAACAGAAAAAAGTGTTATGTGTAAAGCTGGCCAGAACTACGTATATAACATACTATATATAAGGTGTATGTACGGTATTCTCAGCAGGGATTTCACCCAATATACGGTCATATACGATGTATTTATACGATTCTGGCCAACCCTAATTGCGTGTTCTGCAAGGTTGTTCCGTTCGTGATTTTGCCAACAAGAGTTAATTAGAGTCCGCGAGCCCGAACTTTTAACCGAACCCCGAAATGAATAACCTTGGTGTTATGTGTTCCACACAAAACTCAGCAGTCCCCACACGTGCCCTTGATCTTTGGTGGAGCGTGGCTTTCACTTTCTGTCTGGTTTGAGTTGAAAAGTGAAAGTAACGTACGTCCCCAACTAAGAAGCCAAGTTGAGCATCCACGCAGAATTCAACTAAGACGCCTAAATGAGCCTAAACGAGCATCTACGCAGAAGGTACGCCCATGTGGCCGTTTCCTGCAATTCATCTTTCCTAGTTTAATTGTTTGGAATGGAACATGTACAAAAGAAATTATCAAAATGGATTTAGAAGGGATGGCACCAACATAAGAAGCCGAAATTGGTATTCCAATTGTAGTAGCGCGAGCTAACGGTCTAGAATATGCTGTGGCCGCTTCCTGCAACTCATGTACGCCCGCAACTCATGTACTCATGTACTCAACGCATGCACTCGTGTACTCATGAACGCCCGCAACTCATGTACTCATGTACGCCCATGTGGCCGCCTCCTGCAACTCATCTCCCTCTCGCCCCCAATTCTTCCCTCCTATTTCTCTGCTTCTTTCCAATGTGCATCCATCACAAACACTTCCTTACACATGCAATCTCCACACATACATGCAGGCACACACGTGTCTAAAATTTGGATATCTCCATTTTCCACGTACCTACACCCCTCACACGCTCACGCTCACTCTCTCTCTCACTCTCTCTCTCTCTTTCTTTCTCTCTCTCTCTCTCTCTCTCTCTCTCTCTCTCTCTCTCTCTCTCTCTCTCTCTCTCTCTCTCTCTCTCTCTCACACACACACACACACACAAACACACACGCACACACACAAACACACACGCACACAAGCACGTGCACACACACACAGGCACGCGCACGCGCATACCTCAACATCCACATACAGCCTGATCAGAGAGGGAGCGAGGTGCTCAAGAACTGATGGGTGGGCTTGGAAAAGGTAGGACAGGCTGGAGGAGAGCTGGTTCCGTGAGGATGTAAACCTGGAGCAATAGAAAAGTGAGTGAGCAATTCCAAATGTTTAGAAAAGGTAGGATAGGCTGGAGGAGAGCTGGTTCCGTGAGGATGTAAGCCTGGAGCAGTAGAAAAGTGAGTGAGCAATTCCAAATGTTTAGAAAAGGTAGGAGAGGCTGGAGGAGAGCTGGTTCCGTGAGGATGTAAGCCTGGAGCAGTAGAAAAGTGAGTGAGCAATTCCAAATGTTTAGAAAAGGTAGGAGAGGCTGGAGGAGAGCTGGTTCCGTGAGGACGTAAACCTGGAGCAATAGAAAAGTGAGTGAGCAATTCCAAAAGGTGGACAGGCTGGAGGAGAGCTGGTTGCGTGAGGACGTAAATCTGAAGCAATAGAAAAGTGAGGATGTGAAACTGAAGCAATGACAGAGTGGGTGAGCAACTAATAATGATTGAGCATCACAACATGCTTCACAACATGCATCACACATGCATCACAACACGCATCACACATGCATCACACACGCATCACACATGCATCACAACATGCATCACACATGCATCACAACATGCATCACACATGCATCACAACATGCATCACAACATGCATCACACATGCATCACAACATGCATCACACATGCATCACAACATGCATCACAACATGCATCACAACATGCTTGTTTGGCTCGTACGTCTGTTTCACGACACCAGCGGGCCCTGGAGCAATCAGCCGAATCCTGAATCGACCAACTGCCACATCAGAAGGCCGGCAATTAGAGCACAAGTGTCAACATTTTTGGTGGGGGTGTATACAGGGTATGGATATAAAATACAGAGGCCTACATCATGTCAAGATTACCTCTACATTTTGTCGTGTGTGTGTGTTTGTGTGTGTGTGTGCATGTGTGTGTGTGTGTGTGTGCGTGTGTGCGTGTGTGTGTGTGTTTGTGTGCGTGTGCGCGTGTGCGTGTGTGTGTGTGTGTGCGTGTGTGTGCATGTGTGCATGTTTGTGTGTTTGTGTGTGTGTGTGCATGTGTGTGTGCGTGTGTTGTGTGTGTGTTAACGCTTGGTGGTGTACATACAGTGGAATCTCGGAATCACACAGGCAATAATTTTGTCAAAAGTTGCCTCTCTTTTTTGTTAGGTGTGTCTTGCTTGGAGCGCGATACCTAAATGTCGTGTTATTTGGAGTGGTCGGCATGCTGGAGCAACTGAGGGGTGTAAGACCACACAATTTCTTGTGGGGGCACGCGCACAGCAGAGGACTCAAACATACCTGGCCCACTGTATGGAAGGCTTACAGTGTAGCACCAGCAAGCCATAAGACAACTGCGTGTTTGAAAAGACAGTGTACATATGTGCGTGCACACACACACGCACACGCACACGCACACGCACACGCACACGCACACGCACACACACGCACACGCACACACACGCACACGCACACGCACAAGCACACAAATACACACAAACCCACATACACACACCCACAAACACACACGCACATACCCACCACAAACACACACACACACACACACACACACGTACACACCCACGCACACGCACACGCACACACACGCACACGCACATACACACATACCCACATACACACAAACCCACACACACACACACACACACCTGCCCAAGCGCCCAGAAGCCCCAGGCTCGTCCTGCGGAAGCCACAAGTGCAGCAGCTCCGCCATCTTGGCACGAATGTGGGAGGAGCGCACGAACCTGAACAAACGACGAAAGAAAGATAGGGCGTTGATATGCAGCAAAGGAGTTTAGTGACGGTCTTGCAAAGGCATGCCGCATGATTAGGGTTGGCCAGAACCATACATATGCACCGTATATGACCATATATCTGGTGATTTTCCTGCCAAAAATACCGTACACACTGTATGTATATGGTTCCGGCCAACCTTACGCATGACGTGCACGCTCAGCCTGACGATGCTCATTAAGCCATTGGCACAAAAACGTGGGAGAAGTGGACACACACACTTGGACGGACGGCACAGAAGATGAGGAAATGATATGTCAAAGTGAGGGAGATGGGAGGAGGTGGCAGATGAGTAGGCAGGAGAGAGGGAGCAGATGAGTAGGCAGGAGAGAGTGAACACTGCACGCAGCTGCACTATACAACAACTATCAGCCAAACAACACTTATCAGCCAAACAACGATCATCAGCCAAACAACAATTACCAGCCAAACAACGATTACCAGCCAAACAACGATTATCAGCCAAACAACGATTATCAGCCAAACAACGGTTATCAGCCAAACAACGGTTATCAGCCAAACAACGGTTATCAGCCAAACAACGATTATCAGCCAAACAACAATCATCAGCCAAACAACACTTATCAGCCAAACAACGATTATCAGCCAAACAACAATTCTCAGCCAAACGATAAATATCAGCAAAACAACAATCAGCCAAACAACAATCATCAGCCAAACAACAATCATCAGCCAAACAGCAATTATCAGACACAACGCCCAGCCATCTTGATGCATGCATTTATCGCGTGGGAGAGCAAATGACATAAAAGTGATAAAAGTCACAGCTTGGCTGCAGTAGGACACCTTGGGAGCAAGCAGCCTCACGCGCCAACACACACACACACACACACACACACCACCACAAACACACACACCGGAAATACACACACAGACTGAACACACACACACACACTCACTGAGGGCCCCCCATGAAAGCCAAGATCATCATCATGATCTCGTCCATCTGTACGTTTTTGAGCATCTGCAAATGCAAAGCGCAAGCAGGAGTGTCAGGGGAGGGGGCCTGGGTGCACGTGAATTGGTGCATCGGCAATCCTAAGCTTTTCTGCGACTTAAGCTCTCTGCATTTCTAAGCTTCCTGCAGGGGAAAAAAAAAGGATCGAGGAGAAGTAGTAGGGGTGCAGACTTCTGTACTTGAAACCTCATCACTTGAACATTGCAGGGCAGGGGATACCAATATGAGTTTTTACAACCTCACCTCACTTCAAGAGCAGAGGGAGGGACGAAATTTACAATATACAGACAACTTCAGTCTACACACACACACACACACACACACACACACATACACACACACATCCATATCCCCACTGTACAAGACACCCCCATACATAAATGTACAGGGTTGGCCAGAACCATATGTACATATGGTGTAAACAGGTGCATATGGTATATACTGGTGTATAAGTCATTTTTTGCAAGGGCTTCATCAAATATACGGTCGTTTTCGGCGTATGTGTATGGTTCTGGCCAACCCTAAAAAGTATATATTACATGCAGGCCTGCACCCATAGATACACAGCGTCAGGCTTAAATTAGGCAGACTGACGTATCACAATTATTTTACAAAAACATCCAACACCCACCACTTTACGTTCAACTTTTCCTTTGCATTGGACACGTACACACTAACATACTCACGTCTACACACACACACACACACACACACACACACACACACCCACACACACGCACACACACACACACACACACTCACACAATCTAGCGCACACACACACACGCATGTACAGACACGCACCGGTGGGTTGATCCTGCTGAGAATGATGAGAAGGTCTACAATGTCCTCCACAAACCACTCCGGCAGTGTGGCAAACTCGATGGGGGCGGGACCTACAGGCATGCACGCATGGAGCAAGAGGTAAGATGTAAACTGTGCAGTTGTATGCATGAACCAGGCAGAGTGGCGAGCTTAATGAGAGCAGACGCCTTTCGGCTATGATGAAAGGAGCAAGGGAAGTAGGGTACTGCAACTTTTGATCTAAAAACCACTCGGGCAGTGTGGCAGATTTGATGGGGGTGGGACCTATAGGCACAAATGCAAGAAGCGTGCAACATGACGTGCATTCATGACGTGTGCAGCATGACGTGCATACATGACGTGTGCAACATGACGTGCATGCATGACGTGTGCAACATGACGTGTGCAACATGACGTGCATGCATGACGTGCATGCATGACGTGTGCAACATGACGTGTGCATGCATGACGTGTGCAACATGACGTGTGCAACATGACGTGCATGCATGACGTGCATGCATGGCGTGTGCAACATGACGTGCATACATGACGTGCATGCATGACGTGTGCAACATGACGTGTGCAACATGACGTGCATGCATGACGTGTGCAACATGACGTGCACATGACGTGCACGAATGCAAGAAGTGTGCAACATGGCATCATCAGCCACACACTTCTATTGACGGCAAAGAAGTGTGCAACACGACCTCATCAGCCACACACTCCTATTGACGCCAAAAAAGCGTGCAACACGACGTCATTAGCCACATAATCATATTGACGGCAAAGAAGTGTGCAACACGACCTCATCAGCCACACACTCCTATTGACGGCAAAGAAGTGTGCAACACGACGTCATCAGCCACACACTCCTATTGACGGCAAAGAAGCGTGCAACAAGACCTCATCAGCCACACACTCTTATTGACGGCAAAGAAGTGTGCAACACGACCTCATCAGCCACACACTCCTATTGACGGCAAAGAAGCGTGCAACACGACCTCATCAGCCACACACTTCTATTGACAGCAAAACAAAACAGAAACGCGATGGGGGAAAAACTAGGCATTCTTGTAAGGATTGAGGATGATGTCATCAACACCCTGACAGGAAGAACAAGAAAAAAGAGATTAAAAGCAGGCAGTATCAAATCCACACCGTTCTGTACCGTTGAAGAACAAGAAAAGAGAGATGAGACGCAGACAGTGACAATCTACTCCCCTTTAAGGAAAAAAGGAGCCACTTAAGGGAGAATCAGTGTGCGCGCGTACTCCTACCTGTCAAAGGCAAAGGTTACATAAACTCCTTGAGAAGGAAAGCACGGTGAGCACACACACATTCTTTAACCTGGCAAGGTTTAGCATGCTAGTGTGCACTCGTTGTCACTGCTGTCACACACATTAGAGCAATCCCCACACCTGACTTAGGTGTAGTGCATTTGCCTGCACGCACGTTCATGCTAGCAATTATGATTCATGCTAGCACAATATTGCTAGTGCATTTCAGAGAAACGCAGCACACTTGTACCTGGTAAACCTAGCAAAAGGGAGAGGGAAAACGTAATTTTGTGTGTACATGCATGATAGTCCCAGCACCATTGTACGCCCTCTGTACCTGGCAAAGGAAGTGCTACAGCAGAGGGGTTGCCTTGACAGGGGGGGTAAGCCACGCTGAGAAGCCAGGATGCCAACAGTCTGTGTGTGTGTGCGTGTGTGTGTGTGCATGCGTGTGTGTGTGTGTGCGTACGTGCGTGCGTGCGTGTGTGTGTGTGTGTGTGTGTGTGTGTGTGCGCGTGTGTGTGTGTGTATGTGTGTGTGCGTGTGTGTGCGTGAGTGTATGTGTGTGTATGTGTGTGCGTGCGTGA
>Ga0307963_1003585_pt1 | contig 12351 bp, 10 predicted proteins | sample OrgLakmetagen594_FD_201829 | JGI IMG/M metagenome (GOLD analysis project Ga0307963, IMG submission 201829) | Saline water microbial communities from Organic Lake, Antarctica - #594 | ecosystem: Environmental > Aquatic > Non-marine Saline and Alkaline > Saline | place: Antarctica: Organic Lake...
CCCTCCCCGATTCGACCCATATATATAGTAATCGATAGCCCTCGACCTCAGGATTCCGAATGTCATATTTGTATTGGAAAAAAGACATGCCGTCCAAAAGGTATGCTTCCTACACCCTCCTGTATAGGCAGTAAAAGATCCCTGCTCTGTGTGCTTTTTTCTTTCCCCTCCCCTCCTTTATTTACTGTGGTTTACTTCCTCCTATACCCTTCATCACTTTATATTAGTGTGATTCACTCCCTCCCCCATCCCTTCTTCCTCCCCTCAACTCCTTTAATTCGTGTGCTTTACTCACTCCTCCCTCCCTTCCCCTTCCCCTCTTCTCCTTCAATTACCGTACAGACTTTATATCACCGCGCAAAAATGTCGTTTTTTGCCCTGCGGGGTGACTGCGCGCACGGAAAATATCTATTTATTTTGGGGGTGCGGGATTGAAAAACGGGGAGTTTTGGCGTATTTTGGAGCTTGTCTGGCAAAAATCCCTGTGCGGGGTTGGTGTAAATTAAATATTTCCAGGGTGCGGGGTTGATGCGGGAGTGTGAAACTGAAATATTTTTTTGGGCTGCGGACTGAACCCAAGTCTGTACGGTAGTATGCTTTCCTTTCTCCCCCCTTTCCCCCTTTCGTCATTCCAGCTTTGTGTCTTTACTCTCCCCCTCCCCTTTCGTCAATAACAGTCCCAAGACTACCGCGCAGCTTTCCAATGTGATGTATCCTGTGACCATATCTTATGCCTCCTAACGTGTTCATACAGGTGGGCGCCGTCAGTCTGCGACCCTTTCAGAAGACGGCAATGATGATGATGCTGCCAAGCGTTCGGGCAGCGAAAATGGTGAGCATTTGCCATGGTTGGAGGAGTCATGAAAAGCGCTGGCTTCCGTACTGCTGAGTGTGCACTTCAATGAGACTGCAATGTATCTTGTCTCATGTGTACCAGGCCTCTTGAATTTGCGACCACTTTGCATTCGCGTTTTTATGCTGCTTGTTTGTCCCGTTTCCCTTTCCTTTCCTAATTTCCCGTACCTTTCCTTAATTTTCCTAGGTACTCCAGGGCTGCGTTGTGTGTCCTCTCTCATCACCCACCCAAGGTGTTAATCAAATGCAAAATCAGTCCTCCCTATCCTTGCCTTACTCAAGCTGACAGCTGCTTTTTTCCATTTCTTTGTGATCTGGCATTATGGCACCCCTCATTTGGTTACGGGTGAAAAGGGTGGGGAAAGTAATGATGATGAGGGCAACGTTTTTCTAATTTTATGCTAATGGAATTCCTCTAATTACCAGGTTACGGGGCATGAGGAGGAAAAAATGATGAGGGCGGCCTGTTATCTTGTTCCTTTGTGTAATTCAATGGCACTCTCTCCCACACAGGTGATGGGGCGGGGGGAGGGAACGAAGACGAGGGCAACCCTTGGGGACCATTTTCGGACGCAGAGGAGGAAGCTGAAGACCTTGATGGACCAGTGAGTGATTAAGCAAGGATAAATATAAGTGACTAATAGTTATAAGGGTGGTATTGATTTGGTGATGGACCAGTGAGTGGTTTAGCACATCAAATTAAGGTGACGCAGAGGGTTTTGACGCTTCTTCAGCTTGTATTTAAGAGGATGTCGCGATACTGTCTACAGGATTCTCAAGGAACAAAAACAGTCATTTTACTGCTCACCGCTTTTAATCCTGTTGCGGTGGTCGGCAGATTTAAACAGTCTTTTAAACCTGCTGTGATTTCCCTGCTTGCTGCTTCTAATTCTGCTGCGGTGGTCGTCAGATTGTTTGCAGCTGTGATTAGTAGTGGACATCTGTGTACAGAAGAGCTTGGTGGCTAGCTTACCTTTTCCACAAAAACGAGGCAGAGGCTTTCCATAAGTATTGGTATTGTCTGTAGGTCAGCCAAATGTACTGATATTGTCTGTAGGTCATTAAGTACTGAGATTGTCAGTAGGTCAGCCAAATTTGAGCCCCAAAGCCTAGCTTCAACAACTCACAAATCTGCTGTAAACCTCGCTCTCTTTACATTTATAGGAGATCCCCTTATATTATAGATGTGTTGAGCTGCTCAACTTGAGCGCCTTGTGTTTAGGCCGTTAGTGTCCCCTCTGAGAAGCTCATGCTTATAAAAGGCCCTCCTTACACAATTCACACTCTGCTTCCTTGTTGTGCAGCCGGCAACCTCTGTCCCCGGCCGCGTCCAGAGTTATTGACGCTGAGCCCTCTCTGCTTGTAATTAAACACCTCACTTTCACGCCATGTCATCCCTCTCTTACATTCAGTGTTGTGCACATACGCCGTCATTCAAAAATGGCACCGTAAATAACGATCGTAAATAACGGCGTTACCGTCACTAAACTCTGACGATTGACGGCATAATATACTATTTTCACCGTCAATTTGACATAAATTACGCCGTCAGCGTCATTTACCATTGACGCCGTCAAGCGTCAGGTGCACAACAGTGCACACATTGTTAACCCCCTCACACAGTCTATATCCTGTTTGCCTGCGGCAAGTGGTGGTCAATCTGCTCACTGCCATCACCCCTTTCTTTGCCTTTCACTTCAAAAATGCCTGTTTCAGTTTTACTATCTGATCCCTCTCTTGTGTATCTTTTTTCGTGCGGCAGGTGGTGGGCAATCCGTTCACAGCCATTGACGTAGAGCCCCCACCCGAGCTACTCATGCCTCTGCTACCCTTCCAGCTCCAATTTCTTAGCTGGGCCATGAAGCAGGTCAGTGACACACACAGGTCATGACACACACGGCAGGTTAGTGACACACACAGCAGGCCAGTGAAGCACACAGCAGGTCAGTGACACACACAGCAGGCCAGCGACACACACAGCAGGCCAGTGACACACACACACACAGCAGGCCAGTGGCACACACACAGCAGGTCAGTGACACACACAGCAGGTCATGACACACACAGAGCAGGTCATGACACACACGCAGCAGGCCAGTGAAGCACACAGCAGGTCAGTGACACACACAGCAGGCCAGTGACACACACACACACAGCAGGCCAGTGAAGCACACAGCAGGTCAGTGACACACACAGCAGGCCAGTGACACACACACACAGCAGGCCAGTGACCAGCATGCGTTGGGCTCTAGGTTAAAAGGTTTCCTGTGAAGTCCATACATTCACTGTTCCACAATCATGGACCTGGCGCTCGTCTAATTGCGTGCATTCTCAATCGAATTGTATGCACTCTCAATTCAACCGTGTGCATTCTCAATCTTATTGTGTGCGTTCTCAGTCGAATTGTAAGCACTCTCAATCTAACCGTGTGCATTCTCAGTCTTATTGTGTGCGTTCTCAATCGAATTGTATGCACTCTCAATCTAACCGTGTGCACTCTCAATATAACTGTGTGCATTCTCAATCTTATTGTGTGCATTCTCAATCAAATTGTATGCACTCTCAATCCAACCGTGTGCATTCTCAATCTTATTGTGTGCGTTCTCAATCTATTTGTGTGCATTCTCGGTCTGTGGTACCAAGCTTGTCGTTTACTTAAGGTGCAGCCAAAAATGACGAGCATTTTGCTGTCCAACGTTCTGCTTTACACCAATTTTGCTGGCTACTTTTAGCAGGGCTGTCATCTTTTTCGTTGAGTATCACCATTAACAATGAGTAGTTGAGTATCATCATTAACAATGAGTAGGGTGGCCTAAACCATACATTCATAGGTATAAACGGTGTACACACGGTAACCTTAGCATGAAAACCACCGTATATACAGTCATCTACGGCGCGGACATACGGTTCTGGCCAACCCTAGGAATGAGTCAAGCATGCAGTCTTTTTCCAAGCATGACATGGTGTACGCATTCCCACTGCCTGCATTGCTCTGTACGTCCTTTCTACAGCCTTACATTTTTACTTTTGACTATCCCCCTTGCTCACACACGCCCAGGAGCAAGGTCCCATTCGAGGCGGAGTGCTTGCTGATGAGATGGGAATGGGTGAGTGCCCCTTGTTTCAGACATCCATGATCTTAAGCACTGAGACAAATCGTGTTTCCTAATTTTCAGGCGTGCTTGTGATCTCTAGCTTTCATCCTACCTCCTTACCAGCTGATGTTCCTGATGTTTTTCAGTCCCCCACCAGCCAGCCCCACCCTAACAAAACTATTGATGTTTCAGTTTTTCAAGCAGAAACGATAGGATTTGGCCGGGTTTTGTCCATGCTCCTCTCATTTGTAGGGTTGGCCAGAACCATATAAATGCACTGTATATGACCGGACGTATTGTGATTTCCCTGCTAATCATGCCGTGTATACACCGTACTTACCTATAAGTGTATGGTTCTGGCCAACCCTACTCATTTGTGTGCGCAGGCAAGACCATCCAAGCCATCGCACTCATGGTCACCCACAGAGGCGACAATGCTCAAGCAGAAAAGACAGGATTTGGCCGAATTTCGTCCATGCCCCTCTAATTTGTGTGCGCAGGCAAGACCATCCAGGCCATCGCGCTCATGGTCACCCACAGAGGCGACAAGGCTCAAGCAGAAAAGGCAGGATTGGCTGAATTTTGTCCATGCCCCTCTTATTTGTGTGCGCAGGCAAGACCATCCAGGCCATCGCGCTCATGGTCACCCACAGAGAAGACAAGGCACTGTCAGCCCTTGACGAGGAACTAGATCCCCAGCCGGCGAAGGTCCCCTCCCCCATTGTTCAAAGCAAAGCTAAAGCCATGCTGCAACCCTCCGACAAGGTTTGTTGGTTTATAAGTTTACAAGGCTCCCTTTTTTTTTGCTTGGGTCAGGTTTATAATTGGTCTTTGGATGCGTGCAGATGGTTTTGTATAAATATATGTTGGATTTACAGTACTTTCTTTCCTTTCTGGGACAGGTTTGTCACTTACAAGTGGTCTATGGATGTGTGCAGATGGTTTTGTAAACATTAGGTGTGCTGGGCCACAATGCTCTTTTTTGGACAAGGAATAATTAGATGTGGTCTGTAAGTGTGCTGGTGCTTTTTCCAAGATAGGGATTCAACAAGTTTTTGCTTGGCAACCCTCCTAAAACAGGGCCTCAAAGCAAAGAACACTCGCACAATCTGATCTGCACCGTTATATTAATTTTGAAACCTAATGGGCTAAGCAAGCTTTTTTGGTTTGAAAACGTTGTCCAAATAGGGGCCTCAAAGCGGAGGTGAAGCCAGGCCCCTGCGCATTGCGCTGCCTCATGTGCGCGCCAACAAGGAGGCCGAGCAGAAGCAACAACAAGAGGGGCAGCAGCTGACAGAGCAGCAGCAGCAACAGCAGCAACAGGGTCAGCAGCATCAGCAGCAGCAGCAGCAACATCAGGGCTTTAGCCAAGGCACTGGCGCTGGTGGCAGCTGCGGTGCCCCTGACAAAGCTGGAGCTGATAACGGAGCTGGTGCTGCTAACCGAGCTAGTTTAACTGGAATTGGTTGTAAGGAGGGAGCCACTGGAGACGTTGGTGCTAGTGGTGATGGTGATGGACAGAAGGGGCCATCCTCAGCTGCAGCGGCAGCAGCAGTTTCTACGCCAGCCCCTGCGCGCAAACAGCGGCGTGCCGCACAGGACCGTGACTACTTTTTGAGCACGTGGGGAGGGTCCAGCAGCCACAAGCAGAATGGCAGTGGAGATGCCAAAGGTGAGTGAGAGAAAACCCGTGTGTCGATGCTGGAAAGGTGTTGAAAAGCTCTTTGATCGAGCTGCTTCTTGAGCACGAGGGAGGGTCATGATATTGTGTCCAAGACCAGACAGTATGAGGGAGGGTCGTGATATTGTGTGAGGGAGGGTCATGATATTGTGGAGGGAGGGTCATGATAATGTGGAGGGAGGGTCATGATATTGTGTGAGGGAGGGTCATGATAATGTGGAGGGAGGGTCATGATATTGTGTGAGGGAGGGACATGATATTGCGTCCAAGACCAGGCAGTATGTCCAAGACCGGCCAAAGCCAAAGATTTGCAGGTGCTTGTACTGATCATGAGTGATCAGGGAGCATTTTGATGACAGCGGGGGTGCTTGAACCTGAACTCAGGATTAGACCGAACTCAGGACTAGACCGAACTCAGGATTAGACTGAACTCAGGATTAGACCGAGCTCAGGATTAGACCGAGAGAGGATTAGACCGAACTCAGGATTAGACCGAACTCAGGACTAGACCGAAATCAGGATTAGACCGAACTCAGGATTAGACCAAAACTCAGGATTAGACCGAAACTCAAGGCTGTCCCATACATTTGCTTGAATGAGCAAAAAAGTAAGAAAAAAGCACGGCAGTGAAAAACCACAGTAAGGAGGAGGATGACTTTGGTAACGAGTACTGTACATTCCCCTCACTAAGGGAGAAACATAAAGGTCTATGAGGATCAGGAGGGTTGCAGGCTTGGCTCCTGACTACAATCGGTAATAATAATAATAATAATGATATAACCGGCACAAGCATATCCGTGATACGAATTTTCTGCACACAGAGTTGGCCTTACTCCATTGCTTGGATCGTGAGTTGTGTCGTGTCGGATCTATGCAGACATTCTGTCATGATTCAACGGCATCCTCAAACCTGCTTCGTTTTCTTTTTTTGCTTTTCAGGGTCTCGTTGCTCCGGCGCTTTCAAGCAAACAGCCGGCATGAGTGTTGTATGAATAACCTCTCACGTCCTAATAAACCCAGCCTCTTTTCTCGCAGTGAAAGGGTCTCATGGCTACGGCCATTGCGAGCCCACTGCCAACATGTATCAAGTGAAGCAAGTATTTTACGTCCCAAAACATTCAGCTTCTTTTTTGCAGTCAAAGGGTCTCATGGCTACGGCCATTGCGAGCCCACTGCCAACATGCACTAAGTGAAGGAATTAATTTGTCCTGAAACATTCAGCTTCTTTTTATGTGCACAGGGTCTCACGGCTACGGCCATTGCGAGCCCACTGCCGACATGCACTAAGTGAAGGAAATATTTTGTCCTAACACATTCAGCTTCTTTTTACGTACATAGGGTCTCACGGCTACGGCCATTGCGAGCCCACTGCCGACATGCACTAAGTGAAAAAATTAATTTTGTCCTAACACATTCAGCTTCTTTTTACATGCACAGGGTCTCACGGCTACGGCCATTGCGAGCCCACTGCCGACATGCACGAAGTGAAGGAAATATTTTGTCCTAACACATTCAGCTTCTTTTTACGTACATAGGGTCTCACGGCTATGGTCACTGCGAGCCCACTGCCGACATGCACGAAGTGAAGGATATATTTTGTCCTAACACCTTCAGCTTCTTATTACGTACATAGGGTCTCACGGCTACGGCCATTGCGAGCCCACTGCTGACATGCACTAAGTGAAGGAAATACATTCAGCTTCTTATTACGTACATAGGGTCTCACGGCTATGGTCACTGCGAGCCCACTGCTGACATGCTGAAGTCGTCGGTGGATGAAGATGGGGTGAGTGGAATGAGCATATGCTATTATGTGGCTCGTGTGTCTGTGTGTTCATTGTGCTCGTTTGTCTGTGTGTTCATACGTTTGAGTGTATGCTATCATGAGTGTATGCTATCATCTGGCTCGTGTATTCGGGTAAGGCGCTATATGTAGAATGTTGAATAGCGCAATGAGGGTGGGGGTGTGCGCAATGGGGCGTGTGTTGTGCAATGGGGGTGATGTGTTGTGTATTTACTTTGGGCGAATGTCAGCTCTGGTAACAGTGGAGGCAGCTAGGAAGGGTGGGTGAGAAAAATGAGCCTTTTATGTGACAGTTGAGGCCCTTGAGCTAAAATAATCATGCTGTCATGGTTTTGCACGCATGTGCTAAGAGCTGATTTTGTAATGTTCGTTGAAGTGAGTTCTGCGCTAAGACTGCTCTGTCACCGCTCTGTCAAAATTGACCGTTTGCCAAGACTGTTTCATTCGCGATCTTTGTCTGCATGCTCTGCATGCTGTCTGCACTCAGGAGGAGATTGTCTTCAACTCAGCCACGCTTGTGGTGTGTCCTGTGGTGGCCATCATTCAATGGTAAGCACGCAAGCGATCTGCAAATGGCGTGATATGTGGGGCATATGAATCTTGTAGCAAACCTATATGATGGCCAACATCTGCTGGTGAGCAGCGAAGCAACGCAGGCTGCTTGCAGCTTTGGTATCACCACCAGCAGAGATTTGCCTCTATTTCTTCTGATGCAGTGTGCTGATATAGGGTGCATGCATGACTCAACATTCCATACTACCATGCATAATTCGGTACTTAACGCGGGCTCTCATGGCAATCAATCCAAAGTTGTGGTGAAATGTTCTCAGAGCACACATATGTGCTGCAAGTTAACGAGCAAACCTGCCCCTGTTTTTAAGCAACAGTGGGCTACTACTTGCTATGTCACACATCAAAACACACACACACACTTTCACACACACACACTTACACACACACAATTTCAAACATACAATACAACAAATGTTACCAGCACGTATCTCCATATTAATTACGTCTTCCACACGTCACTCTTGCATCGATATCTTTCATTCACACGTCACTCTTATGATGCTGTATCGTGTATCATCCACACGTCCCCCCTTATTCAGTTCTGTCCCATAAATTCCTGCGCACAGGCGTGATGAGATCGCGCGCTTCACCGCCCCTGGCACGTTAAAGGTATGGGGTACAAGCATGCTCTTTTATTAGAAAGTTTTAAAATGGTTTCACTGAAGTTAAAAGGTTTTGGGTGCAAGCTACACAAAGATGACAGAGGCCCAAAACGGTTTCACTGCCCGCGCAGAGTTTCCAGGCAAGGCTGGAAAGTCCCGCGTCTGTTTCAGCCAAATCGTTTTCAAAAGCCTAGTTTTGTAATGATGTATCGATTGCATCAAAAAGAAGTATCATAGACTATGCCCAGTCCACGCCCTCTGGGTAAATATGGCACGCCTCTCAACAACTGAAACGCCTATGAATTGCAGAGGAGGTGCTTGGTTCAGATGGACCTGCAGTGGGTTGCGTGTTAGTGGGGCTTGTGGACTTGTAGTGGCTGCATTTTGTCAGATAGTAACGATGCAATGAGTGGAAGTGCGCGAGAGTGTGTGTGAGCCCGTGTGCAGTGGCTGCATTTTTCAGGCCAGGAATAGCGGAATTTGTTTTACTGTGTGAGACCATGCGTGCTTGTGTGCAGTGGCTGCATTATTCATGTCATAAAAACTGCAATTTGCTTAAATTGAGCTTTTGATACTATGTGAGAGCATGCGCGCTTGTGTGCAAGTGGCTGCAATTTTCAGGTCATAAATATTGCAATCTGCTTAAAATGAACTTTTGATACTATGTGAGAGCATGCGCGCTTGTGTGCAGGTGGCAGCATTTTTCGAATCATAAATATTGCAATTTGCTTATAATGAGCTTGTGATACTATGTGAGAGCATGCGCGCTTGTGTGCAGGTGGCAGCATTTTTCGAATCATAAATATTGCAATTTGCTTATAATGAGCTTGTGATACTATGTGAAAGCATGCGCGCTTGTGTGCAGGTGGCTGTGTTCCATGGCAGCAAGCGCGCAGCAGATGCGGCGGGCTTAGAGGAGGCTGACGTTGTGCTGACAACATACAGTGTACTAGAAAATGAACACCGCAAGTGAGTGTGTGTGTACCTTTGTGTGGGCTTAGAGGAGGCTGACGTTGTGCTGACAACGTACAGTGTACTAGAAAATGAACACCGCAAGTGAGTGTGCGTGTGTACCTTTGTTTGGGCTTAGAGGAGGCTGACGTTGTGCTGGCAACGTACAGTGTACTAGAAAATGAACACCGCAAGTGAGTGTGCGTGTGTACTTTTGTTTGGGCTTAGAGGAGGCCGACGTTGTGCTGACAACGTACAGTGTACTAGAAAATGAACACCGCAAGTGAGTGTGCGTGTGTACCTTTTTTTGGGCTTAGAGGAGGCTGACGTTGTGCTGCGACAACGTACAGTGTACTAGAAAATGAACACCGCAAGTGAGTGAGCGTGTGTGTGCCATTGTGTGTGGTGTTGTGTTGTGTGTGCATGAGTGAGTATGTTTTAGCGCACGCCTGTATGTGTTTGAGTGTGTACATGTATTTGTGCGTGCTCTTTCATGGCAGTGTTTGACTCAAGGTGGTCAGTCAAATGGTTCATTATTATGAGTGCATTATTATGAGTGCATCAGTATGAGTGCATTATTATGAGTTAGAGTTGAAGCCCTCATCTCTGTCAATCTGGCATTAGGCATATTTATTTCTAGCAATCTGCTGCATCCTGCCCTGCTGCAGATCTCTCACACTCTCGCTTACACTCATGCGCACACACACACACACACACACACATGCACACACACACACATTCACTTACACACACACACACACATTCACTTACACACACACACACTCTCTCACACGTGCCATATGTCATCACCACTGTGTAGGTACAACATGCCTTCCAAGGTTTCCTGTGACTACTGCAAGGCCCGCTTCTACCCTGACAGGCTCAAGGTGCGACCTTTAAAGGGAAAGAAAAGTCAATTCACAGTCTAATTTGTCGGGGGTAGCATAGCATTTTGATATAAAAAAAACACAGAAAATGATCACAACTTAACGTGATTTAAAGCGACCCTAAGCAACTTGGATTGAGGACACAGGCATTGATTCCACAACTTAACGTGGCCCAAAGCAATAAGAGCCTTGATATCGAGGACTCAGATAATGATCCACAACTTTACGTGGCTCAAAGCAATAAGTACCTTGGGGATCGAGGACATGTACCCAATATTTCAGGTCGTTCTCTTTGATGTGTTCTTTGAAGAGTTTATGTCACCTTTGCGTGTGTGTGCACTCGTGATTCATTTCAAAAGTTGATCATCACCTGAGTGCACGATTGGCATTCTTCTTTATGAAAACCCATACAGAATCAAATATATGTGTGTGTATGTGTACTTGTGTGTTTGTTGTTTGTGTCCTCAGGTGTTTCTGCGCTGCTTTTGTGGGCCACATGAATAGACCCTGAAGTGTGTACGTATGTGTGTGTGTCCAGGTGCACCTGCGCTATTTTTGTGGACTGAACGCCATGACAGATGCGCAAGGCAAGACCCTGCAGGCTAAAATTAAGTGTGTATGTGTGTGTGTGTGTGTGTCCAGGTGCACCTGCGCTATCTTTGTGGACCAAACGCCATGAAGACAGATGCGCAAGCCCTGCAGGCTTAAAAAAAAGTGTGTATGTATGTGTGTGTGTCCAGGTGCACCTGCGCTATTTTTGTGGACCAAACGCCATGAAGACAGATGCGCAAGCCCTGCAGGCTAAGAAAAAGACCCCCAGGGCAGGCAGCACTGCAGAGCAGGTGGGTGGGTGGGTGGGAGAGGGAGGTGATTGCTGCAAAACAAATACAGAGGAACAAGAGGTTTGCTGCATAGAGGAGTGCTGTGTTCAAGCCCTGCAAGTCTTGTGAGGAGTCACTGAATTTAGTCGATGTCTTTGCTTTTTTGAGATAAGAGGGGTCTCGAAGAATGAGATGTCAAAAGAAGCAGAGCTGTGAGGCAAGTCAATGAGCTGCACACATTTTGGAATTGCAAGCAATTCAACTACACTTCCAGCAAGCGTACACGCACAATACAAACACGACCACGCACCCCTTACTCCCTTACACACACACACACGCACACACACACATACATACACATTTTTGCTCGCAAAATGATGACAGTGAGTTCTGCAGCAGTGAAAGAACAGGAGGCTGACATCAATATTATGGCATGCATATTGAAGTGTGCAGTGATGACGTCACTGAGGCAGACAGCAGTCAGGAAAAGGAGGCTGACGTTGAATTTAGCTGTTGCACATGTGTGTACTTTCGCATGCATGCTGCAGGGTGACGGCACTGAGGCAGACAGCAGTCAGGAAAATGAGGCTGACATTGAATTCAGCTGTTGCATGTGTGTGTACTTTCGCATGCATGTTGCAGGGATGACGTCACTGAGGCGGACAGCAGTCAGGAAAATGAGGCTGACATTGAATTCAGCTGTTGCATATGTGCATATGTGTGCACTTTCGCATGCATGGTGCAGGGTGACGTCACTGAGGCGGACAGCAGTGAGGGCGAAGAGGCTGACATTGAACTTAGCTGTTGCATGTGTGTGCACTTTCGCATGCATGGTGCAGGGTGATGTCACTGAGGCGGACAGCAGTGAGAGCAAAGAGGCTGACAGTGATGGTGGCCCGTCCTCTGTGAAGGGCAAGGGCAAGGGCAGTGGTGTTAAGCGTGGCCGTGGTGCTGGTGCTGGGGGTGGTGATGGTGGTAGTGGTAAGGGTGGTGGACCCAGCAGCAAGGGCAAGGGCAGCAGGGGTAAACCTGTGACCAAGAAGGCGAGAATGGAGGCGGAGGTTTTGGGGGGGAAGGAGGGG
>Ga0307963_1003587_pt1 | contig 12350 bp, 8 predicted proteins | sample OrgLakmetagen594_FD_201829 | JGI IMG/M metagenome (GOLD analysis project Ga0307963, IMG submission 201829) | Saline water microbial communities from Organic Lake, Antarctica - #594 | ecosystem: Environmental > Aquatic > Non-marine Saline and Alkaline > Saline | place: Antarctica: Organic Lake...
GCTTCCAATTCAGCCAGAAAGTTATTGCGATACTGTTCATTGAAATAACAGGCGGCTTCCTGCAACGCGTATTGTTCAATAAGCTCAATAGGGCCGGTGAAAAGCGTCCAGAAGGCCTCGTTTGAGGGATTTGGCTTACCAGTCAATGCCTGAATCTTTCGGATAGCTTTGTGGGCACTTGCCAACGCACCAGATCCACCGCCCGGGTTGTCAGCATTCTGGAAACGATCCCGCATCAGCCCGTAGGCAACCGACTGACGTTCCGCGTTGAAAACAAAATCGTTCAGCGCGGTCCGGTATTCGTCCAGAAGCCCGGCGGCTTCTTCAAGTCGCAGAGCCCGCTCGGAAGTGCTTGGACCACCTCCCGCCTTATCCAGCTTTTTCTTGGTCTTCAGGCCTTTCTTACCCTGTTTTGCCAGAATTTTACCCAAAGGCCCGGCAGTACCGACCGTTCTCAAAGCCAGTTTGGCGAGGGTTTTGTCCCTGGCGCTATTATCAACACCTTCATCTGGTGACAAAGACACCATGTCGTTGTAGTAATCCAGCATCAACAGCCAGTCATCCAGCTCGCCATCTTGCTGGTTGATGTCCTCAATCACCGGATTGATCTGGCTGTACACCAGATTGATCGCCGAAAAATACTGATCACGGCCGGTACTTAAATTATTGATATAAATAAGGTATTCGTCAGCTGTCGCCAGGGTTTCAAGACCATGCTGAAACTGCAGCGCAAACTTTTCCCAACTATTGAGGTACTGACGCTGGTAGCTGCCAAAAAATCGTGAGATCAGGGTATCAAGCCTCGACGAATCGGGGCTTGCCTGGCGCAGCTCGCCAATATAACTCTCTATCGCTTCTTTTCCGGCCAGGGTGAACGCTCCGGGCACAGAAAAATCAGCCGTCATTCCCCGGGAGCCCGCCTCCCAGAAGTCTGAAACTGCAAAGCCGCTATAATTCGGATTGTTATTAAGCCACTGAACGATCCATTGCAGTGAACCACCACTGTGGCCGAGTATACGGTCAAGGCTGTCTACCATCCGGTCCCGTTGAGCAACCACTTCCGAAACGTCGCCGGCACCATCGACACTGAGCCCCCGCCAAAGCAGTGACTGCACGAAGAGACCGTTGATGTCAGCCAACATGTTACTCCTGACAACCTGCACTTCACCGGCATCATAGGGCAATGGCATCGCCCTGAGTTCATCCGGCGAAGCTCCGTTTATATAGGAATTGAGCAGATTGATCCTGCGTACCAGAATGCCAGTGTATGCGCCGACCGCATCCAGCATCTGAACATTCTTGGGGGAAAACTCCGTGTTGAAAAAGTCGTTTTCAAGAGACCTGACAAAAGCCTCATCGATCGGCTCGATCAGATCCTGCTGTACGCTGGTCGCAAACTGAGCCTTCATTCGACCAACGAAGTCGGGCTCGCTACCGGGGAGCAGCCATGGAGCCCAACGGCGCCCCTCTAGCGTCTCGATTAGCGCCAACTCCTGTTGCCGGGCGTTGAGTGCAATTTCAACGGTTCCGCTAAGCGAGGGATCTAACGCCGCCATACTCTGGATGTGGGCTTCACGGATCTGCTCTAAATCAGAACGATCATTGAGGTAAAGAGCAGACAGGAAAAAAAGCGCCAGTGCAGCAGCGGCAGCCGGTGCCAGTGTCCTTCCACGATCCCGCCACACCGAAGCTGGCGTCCGCGTAATTACACGGGTTACCCGGGAACGATCGGCTGGCACAATCTGGCTGAACAAGTCGAAGGTAAATGCACTGAGGTCGTGGTCTCGCCGCCGGGTCATCGCAGAGAAGTAAATGCCGCGTAGCAGTGGCGTCTTCTGATAGGGGTTATCTTCAAACAGGCTACCGACAAAAATCTGCAAGGCATGAGTCATTTCCCGCACCCGCACAGGAAGCCGCATCATCTTAGGCGAAAGTGCCTCATCACGAATCGTCTGAAGATTCATCAGTCGAATTTTCGTGGCAAGCGCGTCAACAGCGTCCGATGCTAATTCTTCAGCAGTGTCCTGGCCATCACCGCTGAGCTGACCAACTGCTTGAGGCAAAATATCCTCATCCAGGCTATCCAGCCATTGGTCCACTCCGCTGAGCGCCTCCAATCCGCTGACCAGAACATACACCGGCACTTGCACAGAAAGCAGTTGCACACTGTCTTCAATCAGCCGACGGATTTTTTGCGCCCGTTCAATCAATGCCTCTGTGTCGCCAGACAAGATGGAAGCAGCCGGCACGGAAAGGATCAGACCGTTGAGGGGTTCTTCCCGCCGATGGCGCACAAGCAGTCCCAGTAGCTCAAGCCAACGCGGATCCGATGCACCGACATCTCCTTTAACAAAATCCGCAGGCGTGCTGATCAGAAGGCTCCGGTTGTACAAATGCCAGTCAATACCGGTGTCAGTGTCCTCAGTCTCAGACACGTCAATACTGGGTGCTGATAACCTTGAGGTTCCAATCAAATGCTTGAGACTGCTGTTCCCGGCTTCGCCAATAACACCGACCCATGGCAGCACATAAAGCGGGTCTCCATGCCGGCTGAGCTCCGACATGCCAAGCGTGTTCAATAGTCCACGAAAATGGGTTTCGAGTGGAGTCCGGCGACGCCAAATCCCAAAACGTCGATCATAAGCATCTTCATCGACCGGCGCCTTTTCCACCTTGACCAACTGCGCAACACGCCGTTTGGCCTGCTGTCGTCGATATAGTGCCCTAATCATTTTGACGCCGTACCAAACCACCAGCAGCGCCAGGAAAATGTAAATGCCAAATTCCCCAGAATAGCCCAGCAAAAGGCTACCGCCAATAAGGGCAACACCGATCAGGAGCCAGATAAACACGATTAGCAGAAACTTCAGAATCTTTTTAAACACGGACAGCGCCTACCACTTGTCTGCGGGATTCGGGTCAGACCATCATCAAAAACGCTTGCGCGACAGTGACAATGTCGTTTTGAAAAACTATATACAGCCCGGCTAGCAAGACCAGGGGCAACCCTACGTAAAGCGGCTGCCAGTTAGCCGCCCTCTGCGGGGGGTGGTATTCCTCCACCCCTCGGGCGGGATAAGCGCGGGGAAACAATAAAACATCATCATCAACACTGATCAGCTCATCGCCACAGTCCTTGATCAGCTTGTTCAATCGAGCACTGTCTCCGGGACGATAAAACTGTCCCTTGAAGCCAAGGCAGAGGCAGTAAAAAAACACCTCCTGGACATCACGTTCCCGGGGACTGAACGGATTGAGACGATCCAGAGCTTCAAAGAACTGGACACCTGCATTGGTGGTGTTGAAATACTGTTTCTGAAGTAATTGGCCGGCCCATTGATGCCGATATGACCAGCCTGAACTCAGCACTTTTTCATCAATAAACGTGACAACGGCAAACGTGGCCTCGTGCGCCAAATCATCTCCGGCCGCATCCCGCGCATCGGCTGAAGCCTTCTCGACCTGATGAACCATTTCGACACGAAAGTCGTCATACTCAACGCCATCGCTGGCTTCGGCTTGATCCAGCAGCTCCGTCAGGCGGGCAAAAACCGGTATGTAATGATCGATCATATACATCGGCGTTATCCTCGAACCATCACGATTTCAACCACCAGATCATCCGGCGCCTCATTCCAGATCAAACCAATTTGCGCTGAATCCTCAACATAACCCCACTCATAACCTTCACGCTCAAACATGAAATAGTGGGTGTTGGGCTGACTCGATATACCAATAGGCTTGCCTTGCAGGTGAATCACCGGGACACCTGGCAGCGCCCGTCGGGCGTATACCTCCACCTGATTGGCAGCTCCAATTTTGGAAAAATTAATAAAAGAATCCAAAAACTTGCGAGATGCTTCCGACGTGCGAAGCAAAAGATAAACGCTGTTGTTCCGCTCGAAAAACTCTTTCGGGAGGGTGCCCACGAACTTGCCATCATCCTGACCCCTGAGTTGAACCACCAGCTCGGGGCTGACTGTTAACTCATTGAGCAACACGCCAATCATTTCGATCGCTGCTTTAAAGCAAGCGCCGATGGCCTTGTGGTCGTAGCTCGGCAGGGACAGGGAACCACTTTTTGCCGACCCATCCATCCCGACTTTATCGGAAAAGACGCTTAACTCGGAAATGAGCTCCCGCAACGTGCCATACGCTTCTAGCGGATGGATCTGGGCAGCTTCAATATGCTGGATAATACGAGGCACATATCTCGACAAAACCTGCATTGCCAGACGATTGGTGATGGCCGCTGGGTTATATGACGACGACTCTCCACTGCCGAGTTCTTTATAGCTGTCGAGCAGCGACGCACGCCCTATCAGATTGTGCTTGAGTGTATTGAGGTCGTTAATCAATACAGGCGAAGCTCCCAGCACCAGCAGAGGTGGCACCTGCTGTTCATCGAGGCGGAACTGGTCACCCTCGACCATCAGATCTGCAACATGAATGGTCTCGTAGTCATCGGCGTCATCAATCTCTGAGCCAAAAAACAGAGTCAGTGCATACCGCAGCGTTTTTACCTTGGCTACGGCGCCACCCTGATAACAATCCGGGACAGGCTCACCACCCGCGTTTGAAACATAACGCGTGCGGAGCGCCGCTGCACCCCCGGCGTTCTCCAGAACGGTTACGTTGGAGTCGCTCCGCGAACTGTGCTTAAGACCAATATAGACCGGTAGTTTCTGATTTCTGTCTCGCCAGACACCCTCAAACTGACGCGCTGTAACCATGGCATTATCTGGACAGACGACCAGCGTTCCATCCCGCATCATGCATTCGAACCGCTGGACATCGAACAAGCCGTTCTGAATCGCCGCTTCGTTGATCGAAAAGCCAAGAGCGCCCCAACCATGAGGCCCCGTGCGTTGCAGCAGATAAGCGGCCAGCTGCGAATGATAGTGATCGGCAGCTTGTAAATGCTGCGGTTGCAGGAAAAGTCCCTGATGCCAGAAAACCGGCTGACTCAAGCTCACAAATGTATCTCCGTCCGCTGTCGGGCCGACTGTGTTTATCGGCGTGATTTCTGCTATTCCAGCAGCCGATTCTGGCTGCGGTACCGCGCCTGATCAGGGCGCGTGTGACGCAAAGCTGGACCCCTATTGCGTTTCGACACGAATTCGGCCAATTTTGTCACTGGCCAGATCCAACGTAATCGCAAGCCGACCGGGGCGCCGCGGAGTCACCACCCCCTCATTTTCAAACAAACCGAGTGTTAGCTGATCCAAAAGCCCAGGCTCAACCTCCACCGTGTCGTCTATCGCCGGAAAACTGATAAAACGAGTCACCTGCTCACGATTCAGGTCGTAGTATCCAGCCACAATCGCAATGAAGCGGGTCTCGGCAGTACGGTCAAAAACCCGCGTGATAGTTGCACCAGGCCGGACCACCATCTCACTGAAGGCAACAACACTGGCACCGAGGGTTTCAAGACTGTCACTGACCAGCAGCTGGCGGATGCCGGCACGGGTTTTCCTGTCATCTCGGAAATCCAGCCGCCCGTTGAGCTGCAACACTCTGAGAACCAGAGTATGTGGCGCGCCATCATAGGTATTGAGCTGATTGGAGGCGGTGATTGTCAGCCTGATGGCATCTTCCTCAAAAACCCAACTTCCAGCGGGCACCTCCGGCACGGTTACCTCGCCCTGATAACTCCAGCGCTCGGCACCTGCCTGCCACTGCCACAACGCCGCATCGCCAAGCGGCTCTTCATCAGACCCGGTTTGCGACTGTTCAACGGCATCGGTTGGTGTATCGACCTGACTGGCCGGCGCATCAGCAGCGGCGCTCTCAGCAGGCGACCCGGATGGCGTAGCACTGCATGCGCACAGCGTTAGGAGCAAAAACCCCATAACAATAGCCCTAACGCACCGGGCAAACCGGAACATCTCTTCTCGACTCATTCAGGAAAAACCACTCTGTTAACAAACCGGCTTGGCAGGGCCTGGTATCGCATAAAATATGGCCCTGCCTTTGATATCAGCGTTGGCTCAGTGCTGATTGCAATGCGTTAGCCTTTTTCTGCGCTGTCATCGTCATGAGTTGTCGTGCATATCTCGTGAGTGACATTGATTTTGCCGTAGGTAAGAGTGACCTTCTCGTAGGGAACATAGTCGTCATTACGAGGATCAATGATGTTTGGTGAACAGTAATCCACACTCACGACCTTGGCTCTTTCAAGGGTGATCGTGTAATAGTGAACCATGTCACCACCACTGGTTTCATCGGGGGTTCGGTAGAAGGAGATTTCCACTTCCAGTTCCGAAGGGTGAGTAACGGCTTTCAATAATTCGGGAGTCGACTTGTCGATGAGCTTGCTCACTTCCAGGAACTCATGTTTCCGAGTGCCGGTGACCTGACCAGAGACACGGCTGGTGGGTACGCTGACCCTGTGGTCGTAACCGATTACCAGACACTCTTCATCGTGATTTTCTTTGTAAAAGGCACCGATACTTTCTTTCGAACAGCTATCTTCGGTGATGACTCCATCATCCGGGTGCTCAATCTTCATGTAAATTTCTGTTGGCATTGCCCTACTCCTCGAATAATTTTAAAGGCAGAAACGTCCTTAACGCTCCAGAAGACCGTTGAGCGATAACGTAAAATTAGCGCCCATGAACTTGAAATGCGGCGTTACTTCCAAGCCAACGTTGTACCAGCCAGCATCCTCCTCTACTTCAGTGACGGTGACCGCGGCCTTACGCAACGGGCGCACACTTCGGGTCGTCGGAGACGGGTTCTCCTGATCTGCGACGTATTGCCGTATCCACTTGTTCAGTTCCAGCTCAAGATCTGAACGATTTTTCCAGCTGCCAAGGTTCTCGCGTTGAATCACCTTGATGTAGTGGGCGATGCGATTAACGATAAACAGGTAAGGCAACTGAGTACCAAGGCGGTAGTTCAGCTCCGCCTGCCGACCTTCTTCATCGCTGGCAAACTTCTTGGGCTTCTGACAAGAACTTGAGGAGAAGAACACTGCCTTGTCCGACTCTTTTCGCAGCGTCAGCGGGATAAAGCCCAGATTGGAGAGTTCATACTCTTTGCGATCGGAAATAGGGGTCTCTGTCGGACCGACGATCACTTGCTCGCCATTAACATCAACCAGGTCAATAGGCAGATCACTCACTTCGCCACCGGACTGCGGGCCGATGATATTCGGGCACCAGCGATATTTGGCGAAGCTTTCAGTCAGGCGGGTAGCGTAAGCGAACGCTGCATTGCCCCAGAGGTAGTTGCTGTCTTCAACGATGGTTTCAGAGTAGTCGAAGGATCGGACCGCCAGGTTCTCGCCGTAGGTCGGCCGCAACATGACACTCGGCAATGCCAAGCCTACGTTGCGGGCGTCTTCAGTTTCGCGAAATGAGCGCCACTTTGCGTACTGAGGACCGTCGAATACCGCTTCCAGGTTTTTCAATTGTCCGAGGCCGGTAAACTTCTCAAGACCAAACATCGAGGGCGATGCGCCCGCGATGAAAGGCGCATGGGTCATGGAAGCCAGCGCACCCATATATCCAAGAAGCTTCACGTCCCGTGCGCTCTGACTGAATTCATAGTTACCGACGATTACGCCAACCGGCTCACCGCCATACTGGCCGAACTCTTCCGTGTAAACGCGACGATAGATACCGGATTCAACAACACCCGCTGAGTCTTCAAAATCTTCAAGCAGGTCATTCTGTGTGGCATTGATAAATTCCACCTTGGTGTTTTCTTTAAAATCCGTCCGTTCCACCAACATTTTCAGGCCGCGCCAGGGGCGTTCCAGAGCCTGAAAAGTCTCGTGGTGAATAATGGCGTCGATCTGATGGCTCAGGCGCACATCCAGCTCACTGATAATCTGATCTACCAGCTTCTTGTCGACCCGGATTTCGTCGTGCTGGGCGGAATCCTTCTCGAAAATCTCTTTCAACAACAACTCGACTCCACGCCGAGCAACACTGTAACCCTCGTCCTCGCGAGGCAAGCTCGTGTAGTCAACGATCTCATCTAGTAGCGAGCCCTTTGCCTCGCCTGACTTTTTACTCTTTGCCGCTTGCTCTGCCATTACCTTGCCCTCAAACCCAATTCAGATGGTTTGTTGCGCTGAATCAGCCAAGATGTGTTTCAGCGTGTGTTTTCAACCCGGATGTCAGAGCCCTAGCTCTTTCATCAATTTGGATCGGGTATCTTCATCTTTGATCATGCGCTGAATAGTTCGCCGCATCTGGGGAACGTTCCCCAAGGGGCCTTTGAGCGACTTAAGGCACTCACGAAGCTCGAAAACCTCGCGCAGCTCAGGCACTTCCTGCATCAGGCTGTCTGGAGTAAAACTGGCCAGCTTGTGGACATTGATACTAACCGGAAGCTCGGCGTCTTTATCATCGGTCAAATGGTTCGGAACGCTGAAATCGAGCCTGAGGCTCTGGCTGGCCATGACCTCGTCAAAATTCTGGTCATTAATACTGATTGGCTTTCGATCTTCCATGATCCGAGTGTCTTCCTCACCCTGAAAATCACCAAGCACCATTAGTTTCAGAGGTAACTCAACCCCCTCCTTGGCCCCCCCAGTTGCAGGCTTATAACTGATATTGATCCGTTCTTTTGGTGCGACTGATCCGCCGCTCTTGACGTCATTTTTTGGCACAACTGTCTCCTATTCGCCCTTACGGCGTAACAATGTGTCAAGCACTTGAGGGGGATTTTTATGGAAGTATGACGCCTGAACTCCTTGCGGCAAGCATCACAATAGTTAGGACGTTAGGTTAGGTTTACTCTTGAATTACCGCAAGATAAACATATCGGGCTTCCGCCAAAATGCAATCAGCTTAGAAACCAAAAACCTAATGGCAACAATGAATAATGCTCACGAATCTGTTTTGTAACAAATTGTAAATTAGCGAAATTGCAACTCAACACACATTAATTCAGCATTTTTTCTGTTGTCTCGAACTCATCTACCGACCCTAAATCCAGCCTCCAAAGAGGCCTGGGCCAACTCCGTTTTTTACGATTCAAAAACAACTGAAAAAACCGGCTTGCCAACGTCATCAATTGTTACATTCAGAGATTCAAGCGCCTTTCCCTCAGCCAGTGCACCAAGACATTCCTGGGCAACTTGAGGCACGATTTCATTGGTAATCATGTTATCAACGAAGCGCGCTCCCGTGTCATGGTTTAGGCTTCGAGCGGCCATGGTTTCGACTAGCGCTCTATCGTAGTTCAGACGAGCGCCGAATCTCTTTCGTACACGATTCGCCAAACGTTCCAAACGACTCGAGCAAATCGACATCAACGTCTCGTCTTGCAGCGGGTAATAGGGAATAATCATTGTTCTTCCCAAAAATGCAGCTTTGAAAAACGTCCTTAACGTGGGCTCGCATGCCGTCACAAGCTCTTCCGTCGTGATCTCTGGCCGCTCTTCCAAACAACTGCTGATAGTGTCCTCGCAGGCATTGGATGTCATGATGATGATAGTATTTCTGAAATCTATATCCTGACCCTGACCGTCTTTTGCAGTGCCTTTGTCGAAGATGTTGTAAAACACGTCCTGCAGGCCTGGGTGAGCCTTTTCCATCTCATCCAGCAACACCACACTGTAAGGCTTTCGACGCACCGCTTCAGTGAGCACACCGCCTTCTCCATACCCCACATAACCGGGTGGCGAGCCAAGCAACATGGATACCTTATGCTCTTCTTTAAATTCAGACATGTTAATGACCGTCAGGTTGCCTTCCCCACCAAAAAGCCGATCCGCCAGGGTCAGAGCGGTTTCCGTCTTGCCAGTGCCAGACGGACCTATCATCAGGAAAACACCCACTGGTTTATTGGGTTCCGTGAGATCGGCCCGGGCCGATTGAATCCGACGGGCAAGAGTTTCCGTCGCCTGAGGCTGCCCAATGACTCTCTGGTCTAGCTGCTGTTGCAGCTCCAGCAACGTGACGATTTCATCCCGGATCATCTGACCAACAGGGATACCGGTCCATTGCGCAACAATGCCGGCAACGACCTGACGATCCACGACTGGATGAATCAGCGGTTTTTCGGCTTGCAATGCCCGCAACGACTCCTGCCGCTCGAACAGCTTTTTACGGATTTGGTCAAGCTCGGCGGGTCCCAGAGCAACATCACCGGTTTGACCGGTCTCCAATTGTTGCCGAAGGCTTGAAACCTCCTGGGCCAGCGCCGCCTCCGTGTGCCATTTCTGGACGAGCCGGTCACGGGCCTCGCTTTGCTCCTGGATGCCCAGGTCCAGGTCGGCGATGGTATCGCCCAGGCGGTCAGTACTCAGATTCTCAGTGTGTAGCCAGCTTCGATGATCCTTCATCTTGCGCAATTGTTCGTTCAAATCTGACAACTCACCAGGCGTGACACTCTGGCTCAATGCAACCCGAGCGCAGGCGGTATCCAGAAGGCTGACTGCTTTTTCCGGGAGCTGGCGGCTGGGGATGTAACGGGCTGACAGCTGCACTGAGGCCACAATGGCTTCATCCAATATCGGCACTTTATGATGATCCCGCAGGGTGTTTGCCACGGCCCGCATCATTGCAATGGCGTTACTTTCACCGGGCTCGTGTACCTGCACGACCTGAAATCGACGGGTAAGCGCAGGGTCTGTTTCAATATATTTTTTATACTCACGCCAAGTGGTTGCTGCGATTGTACGCAACTCGCCCCGAGCCAGCGCAGGCTTTAACAGGTTTGAAGCATCGTTCTGGCCGTCTCCGCCATCTGCGCCAATCAGGCTATGGGCCTCGTCAATGAAGAGAATTACCGAGTGGGAAAGGGCCTGAATTTCGGCGATCACACCCGTCAATCTCTTTTCGAACTCACCGCGTACGCCGGCACCGGCTTGCAATAGTCCCAGGTCCAGGCTGCGAATCTCAGACCCCAGCAGGGATTGGGGCACATCGCCAATAGCAATCTTTTGGGCCAGCCCCTCCACAACGGCCGTCTTACCGACACCGGCTTCGCCAGTAAGTATCGGGTTGTTCTGGCGACGCCGGATCAGAATATCGATCATCTGACGAATTTCGTCATCCCTGCCTATGATCGGGTCCATGCTGTCTATGCGGTCCTGATGGGTCAGGTTCTGGGTAAAACGGTCCAAATTTGGGGTTTGGCTGTCGCGATTGCGAACTATTCGGTTTTCAAAGTTCTGATCAGGCGATAGCGGGGCTTGCCGATCGCTTTCCCACGGTGCCCGGGATATCCAGGCTAGAACCCTTTCAGCACTGGCTGATTGCAGCAAAACGTGACAACTACTCTGCACCGTCTGCCGTAATTGCGGCTCGCTCAGGAGTGCACCGATCAAATGAAGACCCTGGATGTGAATTTGCTGCCCGTCTAACGACGCTAGCAACCAGGCTTTCTCTAGTGACTGCACCAGCGTCCGGGATAGCACAGGCTGGCGCCGACAATTATCAGGCAGCCCATCGATATAAACATTCAAGTCGCCTGACCAATCTTTAGTATTGATCTCAAAATCCCGACAGAAAGAGGCGAGTGCCCAGTCAGGTTGGCTGAGCATGGCTTCCAGCCAGTGCTCCAACTCCACCTCCTGATGATTACTGCCAAAGCTGCGAGCAGAAGCTAACTCCAGATGCTCCCTGGCAGAAGCATCTAGCTTGTTAACCAGAGTTTTCAGGCTATTACTCATAAGACGGGCCCAGGGACGCTTTCGAATGGTGCTATTGAGATAGCACCTTTCTTATGGCTTCACAACTGGCAATATACCCAGGACAGATCCGCCATCACGCGTGCCTGCCTGTTTGATCCGGATGGGCCCGTCTCGTGAACCCTAATCTTGCGCGTTTGGTCGCGCCAGTGACCGCTCGATAGGCCAACATCATACCAATACACGCTGTTGCTATGTGGTCAAACAGGTAGTTGGCAATAAATGCCTGCCACCAGCTGCAATCTGCTGGGTGGGCGTGAAGAACTCCAGTTTCACATCAGCCTCCGATGAGCGCGAGGCGAAAGCCGTTTCCGACAACCCGACTGCTGCTGCGATTCGTTGCATCTCCTCGTTTGAAAACCTGTCTGCATCCAGAACGACGCCGGTCGGATTCCCCCACATTGGCCGTCTGTAAATGCGTACATAACCGGTATATCTATATTCATTCAAACTCTCCTGACACCTCATAATGGGTCAACGATCGCCAACCATCTTTGCGAATAGCTGAATACTGACTAAATTGGATCAGCTACATGTTATTGGTGATCGAGGACCGGGAACCTTGAACCCATCCGATCGCTGACCGAGTTCTTGCGAAGATATCAAGCGACGAACTGAGCAGAAAAAGCCAAGGACCTGAGGCGCGTCGAATGTTTAGCTTCAACAACGACCTGCATTTGTGGTGCGTGCCATTTGA
>Ga0307963_1003588_pt1 | contig 12349 bp, 17 predicted proteins | sample OrgLakmetagen594_FD_201829 | JGI IMG/M metagenome (GOLD analysis project Ga0307963, IMG submission 201829) | Saline water microbial communities from Organic Lake, Antarctica - #594 | ecosystem: Environmental > Aquatic > Non-marine Saline and Alkaline > Saline | place: Antarctica: Organic Lake...
GAGATAGAGAGAGAGAGAGAGAGAGATAGAGAGAGAGAGAGAGAGAGAGAGAGAGAGAGGGAGAGAGAGAGAGAGAGAGAGAGACCTGATTGTGCTTCTATGCAGTACGTGAGTGTGTTGGCGTATACTCAGCATTACACAGGTTAGACAGTAGCTTACACACATGTTGATGTGCGAGTGCATCTGCATGTGCACGAGCGAATGTAAGCAGATACGTGCATGCACAGATTGCCAATGTGCAAGGATGGGTTTGCTTGAACAGTATGCGTGTGTTATATATTGCGTGCACATGGTCTGGTGCCGTCTGCATCAGTGATTTTTCTGATGACATGCAAGGAAACGTGCAATTTGAATTCAGAGAGTTTTTTTACAGCGACATGTTGCGTGTGAGTTGCGAGCGCATATGTATCTGAGTACTCGTGCAAATGCATGTGTGAGAACGTTAAAACTTAGAGAGCGTGTAAGCACGTCCTTGCTGTATTTGCTCATGTAAAGCATCAACACTCGCAAGAGGCAAGAGACTTCACTTTACCTGTGCGTGATTGAGACAAGTACAGGAAGGCAGTGCACACACTCCTGTGTGTGAGCCGCGAGCACACACGTACCACGTTGGGATCCTTCAAATTAAACTTGGCGCAGCAGATCTGGCTGGTGGGCGCCATCTCGAACTCCGGAGTGTTGGGGTTGTTCACGTCCCACACGTAGCTGCTGAGGGGCATGTCCTGGAATTTGGAGTCCTGGAACTGGAGGATGGCGTAGGACACTGCGACCTTGGGGATGGTGGCATCGGGGTGCCAGTTGACATAGGCTGTGGAGCGCTTGACAGAGTTGCTGGGATCCTTGAACACTGTGACGGTCTTGACGCTGGGCACCTCTGCGCTGTGGTCAGCCCACTGGCCTGTGAAGTACTCATCGTAGATGTCAATGGCGTTGTTCTGCTTGATGAGGTCCTGCACGTCTGCGCCCAGGTTGGTCACAGTCTTGATGTAGTCCTCGTCCTTCTCTATCTTCTTGCGGTACCGGATGGTGTGCTCTGCCTCTGAGTAGTCTATGTCCTTGGGCCACCCCCCCTCCACATGGCTCATGGCTTTGCTGGCCAGGATGACAGCCACAGTGTTGGCATCATGCTCCGACATCTCCGGCACGCACTGGGACACGGTGACGACGGGGTTGCGAGGGATGTACTCCGTGGCATGCTCCTCGTTGGGGCGGATGTCCGCTATCATCTCCGCGCCCTCGTCAGCGAGCTTTGGATGCCGACCGAACTGCTTGCGGAGCTTGACATACTGGTGATATATCTCCATTTTAGTTAGGGCAAACGGGGGAGCCTCTCAGGCCTTCGAACAGGGACAGCTGGGAGTTGCAGTAGCACTAACACCCCTGTGCATAGGGAAATGAACAGTGAAGGAAAGGGTGAGAGGGGCAACGCACGGGCTTGCCTCTAAGGATTCAAAGTTGTGGTATGCAATCATCAGAGGGATCAATTCCTCACCGCTAATCCTCAGTAATCTCAAGCTGTGCAAATCCTCCGGGCTAGAGGGTATGCTCTAGTGTGGTCCCTCATCAGCATGCATACCGAAATCTATATTTGATGTCACGGGCTTCTATCTTATTTAATTAACTTTATTTTTTTCAATTTGGAATGCGATTGTGGGCAAGGACGGCTGATGAATTGGTTTAACCTAGCCTAACCATTGTGGCATGGTTGTTGAAGACTTTGGCAGGGCCTCCTTCAAAGGGAGGAGCCGTGCACCGGTCCCGGCATCAGTCCTGCTGGACAGGGTGAGCGCCAGCAAGCAGGCTATTGGCAAAGTTTCTGATAGGGGGCCAGTTGTGTGTTTTAGTGCATTCACCCCCGCACGTGTCATGGTGTACTTTAACTATTCATCGTCACACAGGTCCGCCAGCTGCGGCAGGCCACTGCCCGTGATTCCTATGATGTGGGGGGCTGGACTCGTGCAGTCGAGGACTTGAAGTCCATGCCCATCTCAGATGACGTGCGCACAGCATATGAGGAGGTGCTGCTTGTCTTCCCCTCTGCGGTACGTTCTTGATGTATTACTTTAGATTGGCGGGTGCCCCCGTGCATTCTGTGTGTTTGCCTCATGCACGTCAGGTCTGTTACGAGAGAAAGAACGTAGCGCACAACATCTATGGACATTTAGGTATACTGACATGCAAACAAAATAGCACTCAACACTCACACTCATAAACACGCACGAGCGCAAGCACATAAACTCACACACACATGCACGCACACATACACACACACATGCACACATGCATGCACATATACACACACACACACTCACTCACACTCGCACACGCGCACACTCACTCACACTCACACACGCACACATTCACACTCACGCAATCGCTCTGCCCACGTACAACAGGCTTCAGTCTGGGTCAAGTACACAGAGGCAGAGCTGTCTCCAGGGGGGGATTTGGATGCTGCTCGGACCCTGTTTGGGCGATGCCTGCTGTCCTGCCCCTGCTTGGAGCTGCACCAGCAGTACCTCAGGTGGGTGCGTATCTATGCAAAGCAGGGTGTTTCCTATGCTGGGCTTCTTTCTAGTTTGGTTGACTTGGCAGCTATCGCAACGAAGCTAAATACAACAAGGGCTTGGACCGAGCCAGAACAACACTGGAATGCTAACATCCAACCAACTCCAATCCAACTCAATCCAACCCAATCCATTATCCCAACTGTCGTCAAAGCACAGTGACATCACCCTCATGCAAGGGCACGCGCGCACGCACTCGCATACACTGACACTGACACACAAACACACACAGGCTCGTGAAGCGCAGCAATGAGCCGCGTGGCGTGGCAGGTCTGCCGGAGGTGCGCCAGGCGTACGAGTTCAGCCTTGACACCGTGGGCCAAGACATTGGTGCTGGCAGCCTGTGGCAGGTGGGGCTGCTGCTTCTTTGTGTGGGGTGCTAATCAGTTCATGTGGAGATGGTGCTGGTTCTAGCTGCTGCTTCTTTGTATGGAGTGCTAATCAGTATAAGTGCAGATGGTGATGGTACCCGATGCTGCTCCTGTTTTTTCTTTTCTATCCTCTTGGCCGGTGGGAGCTGCTAGCTATTTTTCTGCTGCAATCGTCAGTTCTCTCCTTGCGTCTCTGGTGCTTGCCACACACACAGTGCCAACACGTCCTGCGTTGGTAGCGGGGGGGGGGAGGGTGCAGGTTTTAAGCACCCAGTGTGCCAACACGTCCAGCGTTGGTTGCAGGGGGGGATGCTGGTTTTTACCACACAGCGTGCAGAAGTCTATTGCAGGTAGCAGGAGAGTGTCGTGCATTTTAAATTGGAAAGTATGGAGGAGCCGCTTAATAGGTCCAACCTCTCTGACAGGGCCTTCTTTTGTTTGCCGCGGTTATATTAAGGATGTTTGCGGTGCTTGGTGCCGAAGTGGCTTTCTTTTCCTTATATACTTATGTGGGGAGTGTTTTTCACTGCCTGCGTATGTATTTTTTGCTTTCCAGTGCAGGCGGCCTGTCAACCGGTAAAAGGCCCCTCCACAACGTTTGGTTTCTCGCACATTTGGGCTGCGGGATGAAGCTATTTGTTGTGCTTTGTGCTTTGTAATGCTGCCGCTCCGCTCAGCCCCCTGGTGCTCCCCTTCATTTTATTTGTTGTGCTTTGTGCTTTGTAATGCTGCCGCTCCGCTCAGCCCCCTGGTGCTCCCCTTCATTTGCCGATGTTGTGCACACCCCTTCGTGGTCTTGCTGCTGTTGTAGTGCGTACCTTTTTGCGTTCCCTGCCACCGTTGTTGTGCATACCCTTTTCGTGTTTCCTGCCACCGTTGTTTTGCCTACCCCTTTGTGCTCCTACTGCTGTTGTAGTGCGTACCTTTTCGTGTTCCCTGCCACCATTGTTGTGTGTGCACCTGTGTGCTCCTACTGCTGTTGTAGTGCGTGCATACCCCTTTTTGTGTTCCCTACCATTGTTGTGCGTACCTTTTTGTGTTCCCTGCCATTGTTGTTGTGTGTGCTCCTGTGTGCTTTATGTTGTGCCAGCGGTAGTTGCTGGCAAAAGGAAAAAAAGTAGAAAGGCTTAGGCAGTGGACCAGCACTCCCAACAACAAACAAGGCAAAAGGGCTACTTTGGTGCCATACAACTCCTCCACCACAGATTAAAATGGAAATTCAGGAGGGTTGCAGGCATAGTTGTTGCTGCCCCTCGTTGGTGCATAAAACTAGACGAATAACGGTGCAAAATGATGTTAGCTGGGAAGCCCCCTATGGCAAAGTCATTTCTGGTTGTTGTTGGGCACGGAAATATAAGCTGCACGTTGTATGGTAGTGCGGGACCCTCTGCCTTGATGTGGTTTGGGCAGGGGGGGAGCAAGCTCAACCAATCCTTACAGCTCAGGTCTGAATGGACACACATTTTAATGCGGAGCATCACCCTCATCCCTATGATCTCCAATTCCAAAGTTTGTAGATGCCGTCTCGTAAGCCAGTGCACGACCATCCTTCTTTGACCTGGAAAAGTTGTGATGCACTTGGCTTGCCACTATCACGTGTGTTGATGCAGATCTAGGGCCTCGTCTGCACCTTCTTCCTTTGAGCGTGTACACACATGCACACACACACACACACACACACATATACTCACACACAGACACACACACAAACACGCCCACACTTGCGCACACACACAAACACACACACGCCCGCACACACACAAACACACGCGAACACATGCATGCACACATGTACTCACCTAAGTTCACTGCCTATCTCCGTGCAAAAATACTGCAAAAAGTGGACCTGTGGTGCCTGTGTACCCCCTCATTCAATTCATGTGCTTGTGGCTTGCATGCAGGAGTATTTGCAATTCATTCTGGGCCCCAAGCCAGGCTCAGAGGCCTTTGCTGCTCTCTTCCCGGGGGCCATGGAGGGCCAAGAGGAGGCCTCGCGCATGGCTGTGGTCAGGTGTGTGTGATGATGATGCGTGTGTGTGTGTGTTTGTGTTATGCAAGTGAATGCCAGTAATTGTGTGCCTTATCAACAAAGTGCTCTCGTGTGTGTGTATGTGTGTGTGTGATTTGACAAGCAACTGAGGTCCTATGCACGTGTTTCATGTGAATGATTTATGCTGTGCTCATGTGCCCTGCACAGGCGTGGTTACCAGCGCGCGTCGGTGGTACCCACACACCAAGTCGAGGCTCTGTGGCGAAATTATGAGACGTGGGAGATGAAAACGGACAGGCAATTGGGTAAAAAGGTGAGCATTACAACTCACAGGTCATGAGACGTGGAAGATGAAAACAGACAGGCAACTGGGGAAAAAGGTGGGCATTACAGCTCACAGGTCATGAGACGTGGAAGATGAAAACAGACAGGCAACTGGGGAAAAAGGTGGGCATTACAACTCTGACAGGTTATGGGACGTGGGAGATGAAAACAGACAGGCAACTGGGTAAAAAGGTGAGCATTACAACTCACAGGTCATGAGACGCGGGAGATGAAAACGGACAGGCAACTGGGTAAAAAGGTGAGCATTACAATTTAGACAGGTTATGAGACGTGGGAGATGAAAACAGACAGGCAACTGGGTAAAAAGGTGAGCATTACAATTTAGACAGGTCATGAGACGTGGGAGATGAAAACAGACAGGCAACTCGGGAAGAAGGTGGGCATTACAAATCAGACAGGTCATGGGACGTGGGAGATGAAAACGGACAGGCAACTGGGAAAAAGGTGGGCAGTACAACTCAGACAGGAATTCCTAGGTGCACAGGACGGGACTAATGGGGCAGAAGCACCTCAATCGAAAATTTAAAATAGGCCAGACAGGCACATGTGCACGCTGCATGCAAGGGATGCGCTTATTCAAGGAAATTTTTTATTGTAATCAGCTATGTTGCTGGTTATAGTCAGGGTTGTTCACTTCATTGTTCGGCAGCATAGGTTTGGTGAAGATGTGTGAAAGTGAAATGAACCAAAAATAACGCAAACCCCGGACGACTCTGGCTCAAATTCATCTTCATTCCCATATGCACAATGTATTCACTGGCTTTGAATGAATCAGCTTCTGGTACATTCTCACACATAAGTCATTTAGCGTCTGGTACAATCTCACACACAAAACACATGATCTCTGCATGCATGCGCGTGCCTCTTCTGCGCTTAGTGTCTTGATTTGGCTGCCACCAGGCGCCTGGCAGCATTTGCTTGTTCAACTTCCTTTGTCTCTAGTCAGGTTGCTGTTTGCTTTCCTGCTTAATGCAACAACCCACGACCTGACCTTCTAGCATGACGCAAACGCACATACCATCATCGTTCTTAACCACATGTATCTTTTCTTAAATGCTGGGCGAGGGGCAACCCTGCTTAGTTTCACTCGTCTTGAAACTCTCTCTTGCATTTGCTCAGATGCTGGACGAGTGGCGACCACGCTACCGGGCACACGTGGAGTGCTGCGCAACAGGCTTGTGATCATAACTCACTTGCTTTCGCACATTCATACACTTTGCTCAGATGCTGGACGAGTGGCGACCACGCTACCAAGCCGCACGTGGAGTGCTGCGCAACAGGAAGCGAAAAGTGGACACCTTGAATCCCATTGCCCTGCCCTTCCCCCCAGGTATGAATGAGGGGGGAAATAAGTTACAGTGTTGGCAGGTGCTCGTGCAGGTGCGCGTGCAGGTGCAGGTGCAGGTGCAGGTGCAGGTGCAGGTGTGGGTATGGGTGCGGGTGCGGGTGCACGTGCAGGTGCGCGTGCAGGTGCAGGTGTGGGTGTGGGTGCACATGCAGGTGCGCGTGCAGGTGCAGGTGTGGGTGCATGTGCGGGTGCGAGTGTGGGTGTGAGTGTGGGTGTGGGTGCAGGTTTGGGTGCAGGTGCGGGTGTGAGTGTGGGTGTGGGTGTGGGTGTGGGTGTGAGTGCATGAGTGGGTTTGTGCGAGTGATAGCACATGAGCGTGTGCGTATGCGTGTGGCGTACGTTGCCGCAACCTGTGCTCCAAAACAATACACCCGCCTCCACCATTTGTCTTCATCAAACCTCCATCGTGCTGCGCAGGCAAGGGTGGCCCCATGCAAACAGCTCAGGCTGCTCTCTGGCATCAATTCATCACGTACGAGAAGTCCAACCCCCAGGTGTGTGCGTGATCCATGCGGCTGCAGACTTTCCAAGTTGCAGGACTACAGGTATTCCATCAAACGTAGTGTTTTGTCTATTCGCTTATATACTTGCGTGTGTGTGCTCTGCATGTATGGCTCTGGCCAACGCGAAACGTAGCGCCTGACAGCAACTCCACACTTCTGCTCCTTCCCTACTTATAAGAAACGGCCACTGTCTCTTTGTGCTCTCGGAAGATGCAGCACTACTCCTTCCTGGCTTATGAGAAACCGCCACTATCTCTTTGCGCTCATGAGAGCTACAGCACCTCTCCCCCAACCCTAAGAGCAACTCAGTACAAATTCCCTCCTCCCCCTTTTTGGCGGACCTGTGCTTAACAACTCACACGCAGCACACTATATACACACACGCACAGGCACAGACAAATTTACACACACATGCACACACACACATCACACACACACGCACACACACATCACACACACACACACACACACACACACACACACACACACACAGAAGCTTGAGCCTGACTCCGCCCTGCTGGTTTCTCGGGTGACCCTGGCTTATGCGCAATGCCTGACGGTGCTGTGGAACTACCCAGAAGTGAGCTCTCAGAGTGATTATTTTCTCTGTCATTTCAAGGGTTGGCCAGGACCGTATATTCGCACCGTACATGACCGTATGTATGGTGATTTCCCTGCTAAAAATACCGAATGTACACCGTATTTACGTTTAGATATATGGTTCTGGCCCACCCTAGTCAAATCCCTTGGGAGACACACACTCAACAGTGCTTATGCCTGGATGCTCATAGCCACGCCCAATGCCTGACAGTGATGTGGAATGACCCATGAGTATGCTCAGAGTGGCTATTTCTTTGTTTGTGAACAGTGTCTGACTGTCCTGCGTGGGCGAGCTCAAGGTCCTGTCACTTTGATTTCTGCCACTTTGTTTTCTATCACTTTGTTTTCTGTCACTTTGTTTTCTATCACTTTGCTTTCTGTCACTTTGCTTTCTGTCACTTTGTTTTCTATCACTGGGAGGTTTGCATTAACGTGTGGATGACATTGACGTAGGTCAACTTGTGTTGATGCCTCTGCCTCAGCCTACATAATGCTTTGGCATTATTTCTTTGAAGGAGTGTGGCCCCTATCCATCTCGAGCCTCACTTGATGAATGAGCAGGATGGTCAGTTCCGACACAAATTGCTATCAAGAGGCGGCGTTCTTTATGCTTAGGGTTGGCCAGAACCATATATATACGGTGTATGTACGGTATTTGTGGCAGGGAGATTACCACATATACGGTCATATACGGTGCATATATACGGTTCTGGCCAACCCTACGCATATCTATGGTTCACCCCTGGCCAGCCTTATATATGCTGCAAGACACCTGAATTGGCAATCAGTCTGGAGCTTGTAGTGCAGCAAATACACTGCTGCGCCCGTCCATCAGCAGCAAATACAATTATGTTTCTGGCCCAGCTAACATTGGTATAACTGCACCCGTCCATCCTGATTACTGTAATGATTTGTGGGTCTGCAAACACGAGCACTGCACGTGTACTAATTGCTCAAACATTCCGTCGGTTGCCTCCCTTATGGCCTGCTTTCTCTTTTCCTTCTTTTCACATTGAGGTTGCAATCTGCATCGCTGCCTGGGACATGCAGCAGTGTGTGTGTGTGTATGTGTGTGCGAGCGTGTTTGTTTATGGATGTGTGTAAGTGAGTAAATGTGTGTGTGCATGTGCATGTGTGTGTATGTGTATGTGTGTGTGCGTGCGTTTGTACGTGCGTGCTTGCGTGCGTGCGTGTGTATGTGTACGTGGTGTGTGTGGTTTGCCATTGACATAGCAGCTTTGTGTGTTCTTGCGCTGCTGATTAAAGACTTTTATTGAAGCATCAAGGCGCAGGACGTAAGCTGCTTGCCGCATGCTGGGTGTGCTTGCAGACGCAGCCTTGCTGCATGTGAAGTGCCAGGCATGGTTGGCATGGCAGGCATGGCAGGCAGGCATGGCAGGCAGGCAGGCATGGCATGGCATGGCAGGCAGGCAGGCATGGCAGGCATGGCAGGCATGGCAGGCAGGCTGGCAGGCATGCAGGCATGGCAGGCAGGCTGGCAGGCATGCAGGCATGGTTGGCATGGCAGGCATGGCAGGCAGGCATGGCAGGCAGGCAGGCATGGCAGGCAGGCATGGCAGGCAGGCATGGCAGGCAGGCATGGTAGGCAGGCAGGCATGGCAGGCAGGCAGGCAGGCATGGCAGGCATGGCAGGGCCTGCCATTGGGGAGATAGGGCTGAACTGTGCAGCATGTTTGTGTGCTGATTCACAGGTGTGGTTTGACAATACGGTGTGGTGCCAGGGCCTGCCATTGGGGATATAAGGTTGAACTTGGCAGCATGTTTGTGTGCTTGTTCACAGGTGTGGTTTGACAATGCAGTGTGGTGCCAGGGCCTGCCATTGGGGATATAAGGTTGAATTTGGCAGCATGTTTGTGTGCTTACTCACAGGTGTGGTTTGACAATGCGGTGTGGTGCCAGGACATGGGCGGCAGTGCCAGAGCAGCGCCGGTCCTGGCTCGAGCCCAGGTACGTGTGTATGTTGTGTGTTTTGAGTGTATGTGTTGTGTGTGTGTGTGTGTGTGCGTCCATGTGTCTGTTCGTGTGGAAGTGTTTGTGTGCATGTGCGTATGTGTTTGTTTCCATACGTGTGCGTGCACTCAGGCTTGCTTATACCATATGCACGTACATACTGTCCGTAAGTGTGCACGCACCCACATATTAGCAAATGTTTTTTTTTTTTTGCTAATACTCTTTGAGCTTATTAGAGTATTAGCGATAAGCGATGAGTTGCTCATGCATCTGCCCACGCACAAATGGCGCTCTTTGGATGTGCACAATGCATTTGAATTGCTTACGCATTATGTTCTTGCATCTACCTACACACAGGTGGGCCTCCCTGGATGTGCACGAGGCCATCAATTTTGCTAAAGCATAATGTTCTTGCATCTGCCTACGCACAGGTGGTCCTCCCTGGATGTGCACAATGCAATTGAATTGCTTACGCATTATGTTCTTGCATCTACCTACACACAGGTGGCCCTCCCTGGATGTGCACGAGGCCATCAATTTTGCATAAGCATAATGTTCTTGCATCTACCTACACACAGGTGGTCCTCCCTGGATGTGCACCAGGCGATTGATTTGCTTACGCGTAATGATCTTGCATCTGCTTACGCACAGGTGGCCCTCCCTGGATGTGCACCAGGCGATTGATTTGCTTACGCGTAGTGATCTTGCATCTGCCTACGCACAGGTGGCCCTCCCTGGATGCGCGCTGCTGCGCTTTGCACGTGCGGACATGGAGGAGGGGTCAGGGAACTTGGAGGGCGCACAGCAGGTGCGTGTGGGTGTGTGTGTTCTTATGCATCGGAGGAGGGGTCAGGGAACTTGGAAGGCGCGCTGCAGGTGCGTGTGATGTGTGTGAATTTTTGTATTGGAGGAGGGGTCAGGGAACTTGGAGGGCGCACAGCAGGTGCGTGTGAGTGTGTGTGATTTTATGCATTGGAGGAGGGGTCAGGGAACTTGTAGGGCTCGCTGTTGGTGCGTGTGGGTGTGTGTGTTTTATGCATGACTTGGATTACGTGTTCTGTGATGGAGTGAAGCTGTCCTGTTTGCAAGTGCAGGCACAGAGGGGTGGGGTCTCACAACCGGAGGGCGCTCTTGACACTGTCCTGTGTGTGTGTGTGTGTGCGTGTGTGTGTGTGTGTGTGTGTGTGCGTGTGTGTGTGTGTGTGTGTGCAGATGATCACAAGCGTGCTTGCTGAACACTTTGCAAGGTCAAGACCAATGTGTGGCCAATGTGTCTGAGGTTTGATGTGAGAAATGGGATGCCCCCAATCCGTATGCAGTGCAGTTCTATGCACATGCCTGGCCGCTCATACATACGGTACTTGTGTGCATATGGATTGTGGTGTGTGTGCATATGGATTGTGGTGTGTGTGTTTGTATGCGTGTGTGTGTTTGTACGTATGTGTATGTACGGTATATATAATTGTAAACAAGGAGGATCAGGAGCACGCTGTTTTGTTCACTTCTGGACGATCGATTGCAACGTGCAGCACACAAAAATCCTGGCGCTTAAACGCGATACTTCTGTAACCAATTGATTGACCATATATTGTCAGAAAGGGGTCACAGGTTTGTAGGGTAGGCCAGAGCCAAATGCATACGGTAAATTTGCGGCATTTTTGGTAGGGAAATCACCAAATATACGGTCATGTACGGTGTATATATACGGTCCTGGCCAACCCTACAGGTATGAGACCACAAATGTGTAAATGACGAGTTTCAGGCACCTACGCATCACGGCATCATGGTGTTGCCTGTGTGACGAACACGGTGCATTTTCATACAGAGGTTCTCAGGTATGAGACCTCGAATGTGTAGGCGACAAGTTTCAGCAGCACTTATGCATCACGGTATTGCCTTTGTCACGAACACAGTGCATTTTACTGCAGGGAGTCAGGTATGAGACCGCAATTGTAAGTGATGAGTTTGAGCGGCATCTATGCCTTGCGGTATCTGTGGTTGCACAATTTGTACACTCATCACACTTTTCTGCACTTAACAGCCGTATTCAGTACCTATAATGTGGCTGTGCAGTCGGGAGGGTTAAATAAAACTTGAACGCATTCCTGCCAAGACCGACACATACATGCATGCATGCATGCATTCACACAAGCACATACACACACAAACACACACTGTGGTGGTTTTAGGTGTACGAGGCCATGGCTGAGCAGCTACAGCACGAAACCCTTGAATGCACCAATGCCAAGACAGACACGCACAAACACACACATACATGTTCTCACACACTGCGGTGTTTTCAGGTGTACGAGGCCATGGCTGAGCAGCTGGAGCACGAAATCCTTGGGGACGATACCAAGGAGGAGGAGGAGGATGACGGGGAGATGGACGAAGAGGAGAAAGCTGCCATAGCACTGGTGAGCACATCAAGGGTTTTGTAAAACTCGGTGGCCTGTGCTGTACCTTGAAATGCAAGAGAGAAATGGTGTGTGAAATGAAGGAAGCCGTTGTAGTACTGCCAAGTCAAGGGTGCCGTGAACTCAGTGGCCTGTCTGTGCTAAAGATTGAAGTGCAAAAGAGAAATGGTGTGTGAAATGAAGGAAGCCGTTGTAGTACTGCCAAGTCAAGGGTGCCGTGAACTCAGCGGCCTGTCT
>Ga0307963_1003594_pt1 | contig 12346 bp, 13 predicted proteins | sample OrgLakmetagen594_FD_201829 | JGI IMG/M metagenome (GOLD analysis project Ga0307963, IMG submission 201829) | Saline water microbial communities from Organic Lake, Antarctica - #594 | ecosystem: Environmental > Aquatic > Non-marine Saline and Alkaline > Saline | place: Antarctica: Organic Lake...
GCCGCGATGCGCTTTTCGTCGTCCCTGTTCATCGCCCGACAATAGCCGCAACCGGGCGCCCGCGCCACAATTCCGAACGGCGGTTCCAGCTCATCGGCCTGTGCAGGCCCGCGCCTGGTCGCGCAGCACCGCATAATCCGCCAGCCAGTCCAAGATCACCGCGCCCTCCGGCAGCGCCGCCACTTCGTCTGCCACGCGCGCCTGCTCGGCCCGGCTATAGTCCACCACCAGCGGGCAGGCGCTGGGTGGGGTATCAGAACCGACCCCCTCGCAGGCGGTCAAGAAGAGCGTCGCGATCCCGAGGGCGGTTTGCGGCCGCCTCCAGCATCTGGCGTTGAATAGCATGTCTGCGCTCCAGATTGTCCAACCGCTCGGCGGCGCGACCTGCGCGCTCGCCAGTTCGGCGGAGGTTGAGAAGAAAGAAGGCGATGGTGAGCGCGACGAGGGCAAAACCCGCCACCCGCCGCGCCCATGGCCGGGCGAGAATCCCGGCCAGCAGGGAGCCCCACATCAGCGCCGCCCCTTGCGCCAGTCATCGACGCGCGCCCAGACGGCGATCCCGATCCCGCCGAGCGCCAGCGCGATGAACACCCAGCGAAGCGTATCCAGATACGGCACCAGCGGCAGGACGGCGCCCTGCGCCTCGGTCATCACCTCCTGCGCGACCTCCACACCGGCGGCCCCGACGGTGGCCGCGCCCGCCGCCCCGGTGCCCTTCAACGTCCGGCTTTCCGCCAGCACCTCCCGCGCGGGTGGAGTCTCTGCGGCAAACGGCGTCGCCCGTTTCGGAAACGGATCACCCCAGGACCGCGCCGGCCCCAGATCGACATGCATGAAGCCCGAGCGGGGGTAATAGCCAAACCCCAGAAACCCGACCTCGCGCGCCGCCGCCTCGAAGGTCGCAGGGTCGTGGTTCGTCATGGCGATATCGAAGGCGGTGCCATCCATGTGCTTGGAGGCCCTTGCCCCGCCGACCGCGCGGTTGTGCTCCGGCGAGCGATAGGCGGAGCGCACGATCAGCGGCTTGCCGAGCCGGTCGCGCAGCGTCTGCAGGGAGTCGAGCGCCGCGGGGTGCAGCTTGAGCTGACCGGTGCCACGACAGGCGATCTCGGCGGGTGAGAAGTTGGGCCAGCACCAAAGCGTATCGGGCACATCGCGGAAGTGGCGGAAGCTGCGGATGGGATGGGCCATGGGGGTGTCTCCTTTGTGTGATTGGCGTACGGAATCGGTGACCGGCCGTTGCAACGGGCGGCAGGGTTGGGAGTTGTGCTGTCGGTGGTTTGCAGCTGTTGCGTTGCACTCCGGTGCACGGAGCGCGCGCGGTCAGTCGTCGCTCTTGCGCTGGAAGGCGGCGAACATGAGGTTGCGCATGTCATGGATGTCGCGCTCGATGCGTTCCAGCCGGTCGTGATCGATGCGCCGGTCCTCGTCGCGGCGCTTTTCGATGCGCAGACGTTCGGCCTCGAGCTCCTGCTCGAGCTTGTGCAGCAGCGCCTCGTTGGTAAATGCCTTGCGCGTCACGGCCGCGGCCAGCCCGGCAATGAGGCTGAACCACACGCCGATGGCCGCGGCAAACCCGTGCTCGCGCAGGGCGTTCAGGATCTGATCGGAAATACTGTCGCGGTCGGGCATCCTGCCTCCGTGTGCTTATGCGCGGTCGTTTCTTGGTCGCGGAGAGACAATGGAGACGACAACGTCCCGGTCCCGTCGCGTTCGGCTGGGCGGCGCGCCGATTTCCTCACTTGGCAGCGATCAGGTCAGACGTCCCTCGATCCGCATATGCGGCATGGAGGAGTTGTAGCGATTGACGCTCTGCCCAACCTGGATGTCGCGCGGCGCGTTGAAGCCGAGCGCGCCGGACAGGCCGAACGGGCTGACCAGCGGCGGCACGCCGCCTGCGCGGTCCTCGGCCGTCACGGTCAGCGCGCCGCTTGCGGCGTCGAGGATGACGGCATGGATCCTGTCGCGCGGCAGGGCGAGGTCGAGCCCGTCGAAGGTAAGGATCCCGGGCGCCGAGACCGTGGTCCAGGCCGATGTGGAAAGAATCTCGAGCACTTCGCTGTCGGGGGACGCGTTCACCTCCGCCACGATGAGCCGCACAACGATCGGAAAGTCCGAGTTCGCGTGCAGCCAGGCCTGCACCCGCTCGACGATCACGTCCGCGAGCGTGAAGACATCGACGCCGAGCGCCGGCTGTGTACTCAACGCGGATCCGGTCGCCAGCGGGCCGATCCGACCGGTCATGCTGACGAACCCGCCGCCGCTGGTCAGTTTGGCCGCATCGATGCGGCGGCTGACATGCCCGCCCGCGCCGTCGGCCTTCGCGACGTAGAGCAGATCGCCTGCCGCCAGTTCGGTGGTCTCGGGCAGCTCGCTGAGCTTCTGGTCGGTCATTCATCGGGATCCTTCTGAAGGGTGCCGGTCTCCTCGAGGCGCAGAGCGGCACCGTCCTCGAGCAAAAGCGCGCCGGGCGCGACCGGGTCCGCGGGGCCGAGATCCGTGCGATTTGAGAGCAGCGTGGTGAAAACGAGCGGCATCATTGCGCGAGCTCCGCGGTCAGGGTCACGGCAATGCCGGCAATGGATGCCTCGGGCGGATCGTCCCTCGGGTCCGCGACGAAGCGCAGAACATCGCCGGGGGCAATCGGCACTGCAGAATTGGCGATGGTGGCAAAGGTGAACGCGCCGGTGGTCGGTACAGTGATGGTGCCGATGCTCAGACCGTTGCGGGTCACGTCGATGCTCCAGTCGGCAGCCGGCGGGGTGTCCACGTCGCCGTGCGCGCCCGTGAAGTCGGCCGGGAGGATGATGGCGCGCGGGATCACGACCTTGCCGATGACCGTGCCGGGCGGCGGCGCCTGAAACGCCACCATGCCGAAATCATACACGCCACCCCCGGCCGCGCCGACGCCCGCAACCCCGTCCGGCCCGGAATGGATCATCACGTCCGCGCCGGTGGGCAGGTCCACGGTCTCGCTGCCAGCGGTGTTGGTGAGGATCGCGTCCGCATCGGCGGCGTTGCGCAGCGTGAGAAGGCGCGGCACATCGGCGAGCTCCAGCGTGAACCCGGCCCCCGGCGCGCCGATCAGCACCAGCCGCACATGGCGGCGCAGGTCAGTGGCGGAGACGGGTATCGTGCCGCCCGCGCTGCAATCGACCGAAAGGCTTGCCGTCATGGCCAAATCGAGCGCATCGAAAGCGGCGTTCGCGGTGACCTCCTTCTGGTCCTGTGACGCCTGAATATGCGCGATGGCGAGGTTGGGCGTGCTCATTCATGTCTCCTGCACTGTGGCGAAAGCGGGAAAGCCCCGCCCGACCGCCGCGCTGATCTGGTGGGCGCGCAGGGTGAGCGTGCCCGGCACGGACCCGAAATCGGCCTCCGCGTCCTCTGCTGTGTAGAGCACCTGCGGCGTGGCGCTTTCCAGCACCCGGATCACGTCCCCGGCACCGTTCAGGATATCCACCTCATAGGCCTCCGTGGCCTCGGCGAGGGGCACGGTGCCGGTGCTGTCGCGCCAGTCGCCGCCGATCCGGGTGCGGCGCCGCCAGCTTATCGTGATGCCGGCCGCCGTCCATGCTCCCGCGACATGCGCCGGGGCGTAGGGCTTGAGATCGGTGCCACGCAGGGTTTGCGTGACGGTGTCCGCCTCGTCGAACGCCTCGCCCCGACCGACGCCGCGGTAGCGCAGTTTCTGCCCGACCAGCCCGAGCGGTTCTGTAAACAGCGCGCCTTCGTCCTCGAGCACCACGATCACCGCCCCGGCCGCATGCGCCAGCCGGGCCTCGGAGCCGCGCCGCCCGCGCAGCAGCGTCGAGAGCCGGTAGATATCATTGCCGTGAGGCGTGACATCGCGGAACTGGATCAGCTCGGCCCCGCCATCCGCATCGACCACCAGCGCTGCGTTGCGGCCATTGAGCAGCTGCAAATCGGAGACCGATGCGAGTTGGCCGTCGGGATCGCGCAGGCGCACCTCGACGACATTCGCCACGTCCCATGTCCAGACCGAGCGCGGCGGGCCGAGCGGTGCGCGCAAGGTGCCGATCAGCGCGGGGTCGCTGATGCGCGCCGGGATGTCCCAGTCCGCCCCGTCGCGCGAGCGAAAGAGCGACAGGCCGGTCCAGGGCCCGGCAACGCGCGGGGCGGCAAAGAGATACTGCCGCGTGGCCACGCCGCCGGTGTCATGGCGATCGCGCAGCAGTGGGACCTGCGGCACCACCCACCGCGAGGGCACATCGCCCAGCACGCCGGAGGACCGGACCCCGGAGCCGGTCGCGCCGATGGCGTCGGACAGATACGCAGACCCGATATGTCGCACGCCCTTCGCGCGCAGCTCCCAGTCCGCGCCGATCTCGATCTGCGTCAGCCGCACTGCGATCTCGGCCCCACCCGGGGCGTCCACGCGCAGCAGGTCGGTGGGATCGAGGCGCAGAAACCCCGGCCGCAGGGCGAACTCGATCCCATCGCGCTCGATCCAGGCCGATGCCATGAGGCGCTCGGCGATGCGTTTGGCCTCCGTGGCCTCGAGCGCCATGGGCAGCTCCACGTCGCGCTTGTCGCGCGAGCCCATGGTGGCCACCGGCTGCGAGACCCGCGTGGCGGATTGCGCGCCCTGATTGTAGTCGCCGCTATTGTCCTGATACGTGACGGTAATCCGCTCGGGCAGATCTGTCTCCTGCACGCGCTGGAGCTGCACGACGCGCCCCGTCTCGCGGGCGGGGACGAGATCGTCCGAAGTCAGACGCGGCGCGCCACCGGCAGACCGCGCCCTTGGAATGAAGCGAATCCGGTCATCGGACTCGACGGCATCGAAGGAGAAGGCCTGCGCCACCGGCTCTATCCCCGACCGCGCGCTGCCCTGCCGGCCGATGGCATAGCCCCGGAACACCGGTGCGCCGATTTGCGCAACGTCAATATCGGCCGGCCCGAGCCCGAGCCGCGCGCAGATATCGGCAACGACTGCACCCGGTGTCACGCCCTCGCCGGCGGTGCGGTTGAGAAACAGCCGGGTTGCGGCCGATCCGGTCTGCACATAGCCCGTGAGCGTGTCAGAGCGCGCATCATACCCCGCGGCCTCGCCGCCGCCGAAGATGCTGCCGGCGGCGAAGCCTTCGGTGAACAGGATCTCCGCGCCGGTGCGCAGATCGACCTGGCTGACCTGGGGCTCGCGATGCCACGCCATGCGCCGGCCCTCGGTGCGGGACGTCGCGATGGCCATGTTCTCCTTGCGTGTGGTGGAAAACGTAAAGAGCGACAACCGCGTCGCCCAGATCACCCCGTCATCCGGTCGCCATTTGACCGCGTACCGCCCCTCCAGCGCGCCGAGCGCGTCCGGAAACGCCAGCGCGCTGATCCACACGAGCGCGTCATCCACGGGATCGTAGACCGCGCCGGCCGGTTCATAGGCAAACCCCGTCGCGTCGGGGTGAATGTCACCCGGTGAAAGCGACCAGTCCCCGGCATTCTCGACGACAGGCTGAGGCGCGCCCGGGCGCACGCGCAGCCGCTCGATGGGAATGGTGCTGGCCGTGCCGGTGTTCGATGTGCGCAGAATCCACGCCTCGCCGAGGCCTTCACCCACGAGGCCCTGCACGATATTCTCGACATTGGTCGGCCCCGGTCCCATGCGCGGCAGGTTGGCGAGGAACTCCATGGTGTCGGCCCGGACGCAGCCATGACCGCCGCCGAACCGGCCCGAAGCGATCAGCACATCGACCGGCCCGGTCAGGCTGAGCGCGCGCATCCAGCCGAGTGTCGTCAGCGCCGCAAGCCCGCCGGAATTGTTGCTCAGGCTGTTGCTGCGGCGCCCGAAGCTGTCCACGATCGCCATCGCGTCCAGATCGATCTTCACGATCGGCTTGGTGTTGCTGATACCAACCTGAGTGTAGGCATACCCGTCGCCGCCGATGAAGCAGTGATCGAACCCGAAATTATCCTTGTAGAGGTTCAGCGCGTCGGCCAACGCGTCGGAAATCAGATCCTCGGGCCGCAATTGGGCCAGTTCCTCCAGCGTGCGCAGATCGAACAGCCGCAGACCGTCCGGGGACAGCATGAGCTGGCGCTGGCGCTGCCAGTCGGTTGACCCGTAGCTTGTCAGCACGCTGTCGAGCGCGCCGCCCGGCAGGTTGGTGCTCTTGAGCGCAGGGTACGCCGCCTGCGCATTGAAGGTCACCTCGGCGGTGATATTGGGGATGCGGTTGCCGAAGTTCTCCAGCGGCAGATCCTCGAACACCAGGTAGGCCAGCCCGCGAAAGGCCGGCGTCCGGCCATGGCCTTCCGTGGCCTCGATCAGCGGATCGGGCAGCTGGTCCTCGCCTCCCTCGTGGAAGCGGAACTCCAGCCCGGGGATCGACACGTCCGGATTGGTGCCGCGCGCGTCATGGATGAGCTTGCCGTCGGCCCAGATCCGGATGAGGTCGCCGGCCGGCCCTTCGGCGAGCCCGAGCGCGAAGGAGGCGTAGTAGCCATAGGTGGTCTGGCGCTGACCGCCGCCGCCCTTGCCACCCACCTTGCGGGTCTGGCGTTCCTCGCGGATCCCGGGCGCCCAGATCACGTTGCCGGAGGCGCGCATGGTGCCGTAGATGAGCGGAATGGGCGCGCCCCAGGCCGAGGAGGTCACCGACAGATCGCGCAGCCGCGGGCCCTCGATATCCGGCTGGTCGGGGCCGAACAGCAGCGAGCCGACGGTTGAGCCGATCAGCCAGCCGGCCTGCCAGCCAAGCCCGAGCGCCGTGCTGCCGAGCGCGCCCGCGCCGGCAATGGCCAGCACCGCCATCAGACCACCTCTGGGATGCGCCAGGCCGCGCGCCGGCGCGACAGCCATGGCTCGATCAGGGGCTCCTCCAGCACGCAGCGCCGCAGCGCATGCGCGTGCAGGAGATGCGGGACACCGTGCCGCGCAGTGAGGAACCCCGTGTGGCAGGGATAGCTGGTCTCGGCAAAGACCAGGATGTCGCCGGGGCGCGCCTCGGGCAGCGCGACCGGATCCAGCGCGCGGGCAAATTCCTCCAGCAGTCCGGTGCCGGTCGCGCGCCGGTCGTAGCCCGTCACATCGTGATGCGGCACGCCCAGGCCATCGGCGACGACGATCAGCAGCCCGATGCAGTCCACGCCGGCCGGCCCGCGGCCCTGATGACGCCAGCGCGCCCCGATCCAGCGGCGTGCTTCGGCAACGATATCCTCAGCGCGGATTGGTTCATTGGGCACTGGTTCACGGTACATTGGCTCACCGTGCATTGGGCGTCTCCGTCAGCTTGTCGGCCCCCGGCACGAAGGGATCGCCCCGGAAATTGAGTACATTGTCGAAGCGATCTATGCAGGTGGAGAGCCGCTTGTCGCAGCCCGGATAGATCTCGAACGCGTCCCCCGTCCCGACCGGGAAGGGTGGCGGGAAGGCCAGCACCAGATCGCCGGTCGACAAACTGGACCCTCTCACCTCGATGGCCCGGCCGCTGTTCTGCCCCGAGGTGAAGCGGATCACGCCGCCCGCGAACCAGTCATCGGGTTTGCCCTCCACGTCGATCGCCGCCGTGAACGACAGCGCATCGAGCGGTGCGGTGACAAGGCCCGGTCGCGTCCATTGCGGGTCACTGATCGCCACCCCGCAGCGCGCATCGCCGAGATCGGCGCGGCAGTCGGGCGTGTAGGGCTCGATCAGCCGCTGTGCGAGCACCTGGGACATGCCGCGCAGCTCGGTGCGCCACTGGCCCTCGCTCGACAGCATCACTTCGCCCAGCCAGCCGCGGCGCAGGCGGAGGGTGCCCTGCGACGGATCCTGCCAGTTGACCACGAAGATCCGCACCTCGGCCCCGTCATAGAGCCCGGCGCGCAGCGCGTCCGCCTCGAGCCCGGCATCGTCGAGCACGCCCTCGAGATCGACATTACCGACCGCAAGCCCCGCCTCGGAGGCCACGGCGGTGCGCGAATAGCCCGCGCGGGCGCGATAGATCTCGCCATCGACCGCGAGATCGCCATCGTGATCGGTGGCGCGAAACACCACACCGTCGCGGCGCGCCAGCCGCCAGCAGGTGGCCAGCGTGAGCACATCGCCCTCGAGATGCGCGGCCAGTTCGGGGGACACTGTCTTCATTCGCGGATCTCCACCACGGTGATCCGGCCCCATTGCTGCATCTCGAAGGTCTCCACGGTGAGATCGGCGGCATCGGTGTCGAACCGCGCCGGTACGTCGAACTCGTAGTCGGCTGTGACCGCGACGCCCTCAATCGGCGGTGTCGAGAACGTCACCAAGCCCGTCGCGTGATCGACGGAGACGCCATTGGTCACCTCAATACCGTCACGATAGACCGTGACCGTGCCACCGACCGGGCGCGTGATCCGGCGCTCGTGCACCACGCCACCGCTGTCATAGCGCCGCACCAGTTGGAACGCGGTCCGTTCTCCGTCGCCCGTCCCCAGCAACTGCCCAGCCGCCCGGAAATCCGTCCAGTCCCGGAAGCGGAACCCGTGCGCGCGTCCGCGGCGGGCGTAGAAGAAGGCCAGGACCTCGGCGACATCGGCGCGCGAGCGGATGCCTGTCGAGACATTCCATTCGCCGCGGGAGCGCTGCCATTGCGCCACGCGCTGCTCGCGGCCGCTTTGAGTGGCGGTGATCGCCGTCAGGAACCGCGGCCCGCCACTGGCCCCGTAGGCGATGGTGGCCGGGAACTGCACATCGTGAAAGTCGGTCATCGGATCTCCTACCGGTTGCGCCGTGCCCGCGCGATCGCGCGGCTCATCTCGGCGGTGATCTGGCCCTGCGAGCGCCGGAAGCTGTCGGCATCGGGCGTGGTGATGCTCATGTTCACGGTGACGCCGCCGCCATTGCCGCGGTCGCCGCCACCACCGCCGCGCTGCGTCTCGGCGACCTCGCGGCGCGACAGCACCCGCTCACCGCGCTGCAGGATCGCGGGGACCTCGTCCGGGCGGAGCCCGACCATGCCGCCCGCGTGCAGTCGGGGTGCCCCGGCGAAGGCCATGGCCGGCACTTGCCGCTGCGGCAGCGCCGAGACACCGATCACGCCGCCCGAATGCGCCACCGCCGCGGTGAGACTGCCTCCAAGCCCGCCCCCGATCCCGCCGAGCGCGCCGCCCAGCCAGTTGGCGAGCGGTCCGAGCACCGCCGAGCGCAGCGCGATGCGGGTGATGTCCTCGAGGATCGAGTTCGCCAGATCGCGGAAATCCACCTTGCCCTTCGTGACCAGCGCCAGAAGCGCGTCCTCGGCCCCGCGGAACGCACTGACCAGCGCATCGCCGATCTGGCGGCCGGTCTCCATTGCACTGTCCGCATGGCCCTGAAGGCTTTCTGTGACCGCGTCCCAGCCCCGCGCTGCCGTCTCTCCCGCCGCCGCGATCGCGTTGCCGGCCTCCGTGGCCGCCGCAGCCGCGCGCCCCGCGGCACCGCCGCTACCGGAACCAGCTGTTGCACCGTCCCTGCCAGCACCAGAGACGCCATCGAAGGCCTCACCGATCCCGGCCACGGAGTCCGCCGCCCCATCGGCCGCCTCCGAGGTCCGGGCCAGCACCTCGCGGATCGCCGCGACCGACTCCAGCGGCCCGGTTGCCGCGGCGCGCAGTTCGTTGGCCACGCCGCGCAGGGCGTCCTGCGTCGCACGCGCCTCATCGGCATAGGCCCCGAGCCCGAGATCGGGGACCTGGTACTCCCGCTCGAAGGCTTGCGTGAACGCCTCCGCCGCCCGGCCGCCGGCATCACGCGCCGCGCCTGCGAACCGGGCCTCAAAACCTCCAAGACTGACATCGTCCAGCGCCCCGATGCGCAGCCCGCCGTCGCCCACGGCCCATGCCGGCAGCGCGGCGAGCACCGTGTTGATGCCGGCGATGAAGCGGTTCACGCGCCCGATCACCGCGTTCAGCATCCGCTCCACGCCGCGCACCATGGCATTGGCCGCACCGGTCACAACCTCGCCCAGCACTACCGGCAGATCGGACCAGATCGCGCTTGTTGCTGCAAAAGCCCGGCGCCAGGTGTTGATCATGAGCGACGCCCCGCGCGCCACCGCGTCCAGGCTGGCCTGCACGCCGTCCGCCACGCTGGCGCGGATCCCCGCCCAGGCGGCGGCCACCGTCGCCCCGAGCGCCTGCGCCCCGGTGCCCATGCGGTCCCAGGCCTCGACCGCCACGCCGCGCATGAGATCCAGGGCGTTTGAGAATCCACCCGCCGCCGCGACCAGCCGACCAAAGCGCAGGATCAGCTCCTGCGCGCCGATCACCAGCGCCACAAAGGGCAGCCGGATCAGCGCCCCGCGCAGCACCGCGAGCGCCGTGGCCAACCCGCGCACGCTGACAGCTGCCACTGCCAGCCCCGCAACAAAGCGCCCGGCCACCAGCCCTGCAACCGCCGCGACCGTCGCCGCCAGCCGGTCGAGATTGCCCAGCACCAGCTCTATAGCGCGACCCACGGGCCCGCTGCGCTCGGCAAGTGCGGCCATCGCATCGGCCGCGGCCTCGAGCGCCGGGGCCGCGGCGACCGCCAGCTGGTTGGCCAGCCCGCGCCAGATCAGCCCCAGCCGCGAGATCGCATCGTTGGTGCGCTCGATCTGTGCGGCGTCCTGCGCGGAAACCACCACCCCGAAGGCGCGCACGTCTTTCGTCGCCTGGCGCAGCGTGGCGCTGTCGATCCGGCCCATGGCGATGGAGCCTTCCTCGCCGAAGAGCTGGCCTGCGACAGCGGCGCGCTCGGCCGTCGGCACGAACTCCTCGATGGCAGCATTGATCGCCCCCACACGCTCATCGAGCGGCAGCGCGATCAGATCGGTGGCCGACAGCCCCAGCCGGTCCAGCGCATCGGCGGCGGGGCCGGTCCCGGCCGCGGCCTGGCTGAGACGGCGCGTCAGGTCCTTGGTGGCCTGCTCGATGCCCGACATCGACACGCCCGCCAGTTCGCCCGCGCGCTCCAGCGTCTGGATCGAGGCGACGGTGGTGCCCAGCGACTGTGCCAGCTTGGCCTGGCTGTCGACGACCTGCAGCCCGCTGCGGATCATCGCCGTGGCCGCAGCCCCCACGGCCGCAGCCCCGGCCGCCGCCGCGATGCGCAACCGGCGAAAGAACCGGTCGGCACGCGCATTGGCCGCGTCCATCTCCGAGCTCAGCCTCTGGAAGGCGGTGGCGCCGTCTGTGCCGATACCCTTGAGCTCGGCGCGCACCTGCCGGCCGCCCTCGGCGGCCAGCCGCACCGTGACCTGTTTTGACGCGCTGGTCATTGGGAGTTCCGATCCCTGTTGTTGTGATATTTACGGCGTGTGCGTCTATTGCGGGCGCTGCGCCCGGATCTGCGCGTTCACCGCGCGCACCATCGCCGCCTCGATCACCGGCAGAAGCTCGACCGCGGCCCGTGGGTCGAGCCCGGCAGCTGTGGCCATGGCCAGCACCGCGCCCATGTCCCAGCCAAGCACCGCGCCGTCCGCAACGCGCAGCTGGCCCATGGCCTCACGCGCCAGATCCCAGGCCATCGCCCCCTCGCGCGTCAGCGGCGCGTTTTGCCGCGCCGGGCAGGCGTCGCAGATTTGCGGGCAGATTTGGGTGCAGTTTTTGCAGTATTGCGCGCCCCCGCCGAAGTGCCACTCGGCAAGGGCGCTGAGGCGTTTTTTTCCTGCTCCAGATGCAGGCCCGGAGCCACGTAGCGCAGCTGGAACGCCTCGAAGATCGGCACGATCTCCAGCAGCGCGTCGAGCCCTTCGGGCGAGAGCGCGGCCGGCGCGTCGGTGGCATCATGCACGCCGGTCCAGTCATCCACGGCGACCCGCGCCAGCGCCTTGGCCAGCGCGATGCCGCGCCTGTTCGCGCTGGCCTCCTCGGGCAGATCCGCGAGGATCGGCTCCTCACGCGCGCGGTTCATCAGCGAGGTGGTGATGGGTGCCACGCGCAGCTGCACGCCGTGGCCGAGATCGAGCCAGTCGGGGGCTGCGTTGAGGTCGAGACGGATCATCAGGGGTCTCCATGGGTTGGGACATCGTTGAGCAGAGCGACCTCGAGCATCACGCCGCCCGCATCGGCGGCCGCGCGCCAGTCGAAACTCGCCTCGACCCCGGCCGGGCCGGTGATCGAATACTTCGGCTTGGGCAGGTAGACCCGCGGCAGGGTGAAGCTGAGCGCGTAACCCTCGGCCATCGCAAAGCCGTAGACCAGCGCCACCGGATTGCCGCTGGCGGCCTCGGCCATCAGCGTCTCGCCGTCGAAGCGCACGGTCAGCGATCCCTCGCAGGTGGCGAGGGTCGGATCGGCGCCATCGATGCGGCCATCCTCGCGGATCGACCGCACCCGCTCGATGCCGTTGGAGAAGGTCAGCGATCCGGCCGTGACCCCCGCCAGCGGTGATCCTGCCCGCGCGATGCGT
>Ga0307963_1003602_pt1:5000-12333 | contig 12333 bp, 14 predicted proteins | sample OrgLakmetagen594_FD_201829 | JGI IMG/M metagenome (GOLD analysis project Ga0307963, IMG submission 201829) | Saline water microbial communities from Organic Lake, Antarctica - #594 | ecosystem: Environmental > Aquatic > Non-marine Saline and Alkaline > Saline | place: Antarctica...
TCCCCTAGCTGGCAACATTCAAGCTCAGGGGCTATCTACCTTTGGGTACTGAGCTTGATTGTTGCCAGCCCCTCTGTAGGCCCCAGAGGCCTATACTCAATTCACATTTATAAAGTACCCCCATTGGGGGCCTCCGTCGACCCCCTCTGGTAGACTTACAAGTATTCCTTTTTTCTCTTTTATCAATTGATTTTCCGCACACTCCAATGTATGAGCTGCGCAAGGCGTTACTGCTGTGGCACTGCCCTTAACTTCAAACAAATATTGCAAAAGTTGCCTGCCGACCCTCTCTTCTATGTGCTTCCCCTAGGTTCTGGAGGCAATGGACGAGCTGCGCAAGGCGTCACTGCAGCAGCAAAAGCAGGCAGAGCTGCCCCTGGCTGCAGCCAGCAAGGATAAGGAGGCAGGCAATGGGGAGGAAAAAGCAGCAGCAGCCCGGGGCGACGCTGAACTGGAATTGGTAGGCTGTTTTAAAATAGCGGTATTGAAACAAAGGCAACACTGTGGGAGCACAGCATGATCACTCTGATTCGGCAAGCTGCACCATCATATCTGACATGTGATTACAAAGGATTTTAGAAAAGGGGTACCAGGGTACCATTTTTTTTTGCTTGCTGAACTTGGCACCTGAGCCAGACCAGAACTGCTGACAGGGAGGTGCTGAATTGTTGACCATTTTATTGGACCAAGACTTCTTTGAGCCCCATGTTTTTTCAAGTATCCCATGCAATCAACGTACCCCCCCTCTGTTCCTGTATTGCCCAATCTTCTTTCTTTGGTTTCCCTCTCGCTCTCTCGCTGATTGAATGGTAGTTTTGCAAACAAATAATGTCCTTTATAATGCAACAAGGGCAAAACTTGCAACCCTTCCCCCGTGCTCTCTCTTCCTGCTTACCTTATTGCTCTCCTCTCTACCATCACTCCTACGTACCTCATGGCTTCCTTTCTGACCTTACCTTTGTCCAACCTATGCTTTCCCCGCAGGCACTAGCAGAGTCCATGTCCGTGCACGACCAGAGCCAAAAATTGCTGCGCACAATGCGGCATCTGCAAATTGAGGTGGGGATGCTGGTTGCTTGCTTAACTCATTGGTGTCGCATCGCGCTTTGGTATTGTTTATTCAACACCTGGCAGTCGGCCCAGCGCGGCTTGTTTGTTATTAGAAAGTGCAGAGGAAAGTATTCGGCCCATGCTTTAATGCTTTACCCGGCCTATTTGTGGTCGCCAGTTATGACTATGAACCTCGTAATTCCTGTGGGTGCCATACAGGACGAAGATGCTGCGCTGGGCATAGCGACTGCAGAGTCCTTTAGAGTATCAGCTGCGATGCAGGCAGAGCTTGCTGACCTAGAGATGGTGCGTCAGGGGGTGTGTCATGGATGCTTGAAAGCACTGCTGGAGATGGTGCGATGGGAGATGTGGTGGGTGCAGGAAAGCATGCGTTCCAGTGTTAATAAGTAGTGGCCTGTGAAGTGGTAAGTAGGAGGTGAGCTGAAAGGATGTTGGTGTCTAGGAAGCCTCCAGCGTTACGGGCAGTCAAGCCTCCCACCTTCTGAGCCCAAAGACCTTGAGAGGTGAGGCGGCTTTTAATTTGCAAGAAATGCCCACACAGGTTTCAAACACCTAAGAAACACCTAAGAAATCAAAGTTGGGCGTCAGGATAAAACACAAAACCGTGCTTGGGTTGAGCCAATCGCGCAATTTCAATTCCACATTGCCCTGGATTCAATCCGAGCTTTCAATAATGGGATCAAGCAGAAGGCAACACATGGCGTACAAGTACGTAACATGCCTCTTGGGATGCCTGTAGTTGTGGAGCGTGTAGAAAGTGCCCTAAAAGGACAGTCCCCGGAAATTGCGCGGTTTTCAATGCAAGCTCAGAAGGTAACGATGTGCAAGTAGGTTAATTTGCAGATCATGTCAGGGTGTGATTATCTTATTAAAGCTACTGTCTGTTGTTACTTAGACAACCTCTAGTCCCTGTCTCCCGGCCTTAGACAAAGGGAACTGTCTTTGAGACCATGTGCTTTTCAGGTCGTTAAGCCAACCTTGTCTGTTTGGTTTAACTGAACAACCTCACAATTTCGGCCAATGCCATTACTGCACATGCAACGTCAGGCGGTGGCACTCTCTCTGGCCCTGGAGGAGGAGCAAAAGCGTCTAGCAACTGATAAAGCCTCCAAGACAGGACCAGCAGCTGAACCTTCTCCTAGCAGCAGTGGTGAGTCTTGGTTTGTTTACTTTTTGCTGCACGCACGCACACACGCATGCATGCACACACGCATGCACACGCACACATGCGCATGCACATGCGTGTACACGCGTAAACATCTGCATTGATCTGCAAGCATAAGCACAACAAACATAAGCACTACTCAATCACACACAAATACACGTACACCTACATAAGTTACAGGCGGTGCTGCTGCAGTTTCAGCAGCAGCAGCAGGTACAACTCGCATGGGACACTTTTTAAGCTGTACAGAAGGTTTATATTGTCAATCTGCATTTGTAAGTAGTGCAAATTCAAAAGCATGATGTGTAGGAACCGGTTATATACTGCTCTCTGCGCGTATACGTGTGTAATCATGTACACACATTCAACACACAAGCACCTGCACGTTCACAAGCATCCAAGCATTCCCACATTACATAAATGCGTGCAGCACCAGCATCAGCAGAGGACAGCAAAACCCCACAGCGACCTGTCCCTCCTAAGCTGCAGCATAAGCCATTCCCTGAGCCAAAGCCCATGGATGCAGCACCTCCACCCAAGGCAGGAGGTGAGTAAAATCGAGGTAGCAAGATGTATGTAGCACTCTCCCAAGCCAGGAGGTTTAGTATAATGGATGTAGTACAATGGATGTAGCACCTCTACCCAAGGCAGGAGGTAAGCCGACCTAAAATGGACGTAGCACTTCTACCCAAGGCAGGAGGTGAGTCAAATGGAAGAACACCCCTTGGTAGAATGGATCATGCTTGGTGAGTAAATGGGTGGTGGATTTGAAGGAGGGCCTGATCTGGTAAAAAGTACAGGAGGAAGGCAAGGCTTCTCTGCTGAAGTGTTCTGAGGAGCATGTGCCTGTGTACGCACGTTGAGGGACTGCTTTGAGGAACGTGTTCCAGTTTATGTACATTTGAGGAACGTATGCCTGTGTTTACGTACACTGCTTGCCACCATCATGCTGCTGCCTCTTCATGCAGGCCCTCCTCGTGCACTGTTAAAAATTCCGACTTGAAACGTCCAGTGTGTCACCGTCCTCTGATTGGCTGATGCGTGGCGTACAGCATCGCTTGGTTTTCGTGCAAACAATAGAAGCTGCAGGTGCACACCCTGGATGGGCAAACAAGCACTGCTGCGCTTAACAATCTCCCACCTGCAATCCTGTCATGCCGTGGCTGTGCTGGATTCCTTAACCTTGCCTGCACGCATGCGCTAGTGTGCCTTCATTCACCTCGCTGGTGCAGAAGCGCCATCAGGGAGCGCCAAACCAGCTCCTGCGATCATAGAGCCCCTGGCACATCACAAGATAGAGCCAAACCAGGGCGCTGAGAGGCTCTCAGTAGTGGCAGCTGCAGCTGCTTCTGCTGCCTCAGCATCCGTCCCAGCCAGCACACAGCCACCGGCTAATCCTGCGCCTCAGCTACCAGTGAGTGCAAGCATGGGATGGCTTGGAGTGAGTTGGGTTGAGTTGTAGGCTTGGTGAGTGGATGATTGGACATTGGCATGCAGAGATGATCAACACATGAGTGAAATAATGCAGGGACCCTATAAAGGCTTTGTACCTGCATCGTAATGCCTCGTCGCCAAACACACACGTGCATCCTCTCCATACACTCCCTCGTCCCTCATGGGTGAGAGTCTGCCAGCAAGAGAGCACGTAGCATGTTTCAGATTGAGGGGATAGGGTGCACCTCAATGCACATGCATGGATGCAACCCGCGGCTGCAAGCCCGCACAAATGAATGCAGTTGCAGCATCAAAATAAGCTGCTAAGAACACACAGCGCACAGCACGCAACCAGCCAAAATCAATTATACGCAAGTGGTGATAACATTGCAAGCATAAACGTAAAGAAACAGAGACGTTGCTGTCAAACAGCCAAGTGCCCATGTTACCAGGCAGATGTAAATTTGCAACCTTAAAAAGTCTCTCTGGATTGACCACAGACATATAGTAAGCTAACAGGGCAGCAGTTCTTAACAGGGCAGCTTGCAGAACTGCATTCTCTGCAATTACGTGCTCTTTATCCTGTTGTGCAGAAGAAGGCAGAGGCTGGCATTGCGGCACCTACTCCTCTCAATGTGGACAGCAGCAAGCCCGGACCTGCCCCTAGTGAAACTCCTCGTCAGGGCCGGTGCGTTGCAGGCACCGGAGCAGGGCTATCAAGACTTTATACGTGCACCTCATACACGGCAGTATTTTGGAGGGCTGGGGGTTGAGTGGTTTGCACTGTAATGCATGATATGTGTGCATGCAGTTCTGATCAATCCTGCTCAGGAGGAATCAAAAAGAGGTGTTACTGAACTGTGTGAGAGCGAACTGGAGTGTGCTGCAGAGCAGACCTCTTGAAGTGTTGTTTTGCAACAGTGGCTTGCAAACAGCGCTGTTGCACAGGGAGGTTTTGGCATCGTCCCCCGCCTCTGTCTGCATAGCAAAACGTGCCACACTGCTAATCAAAGCGCTTCGCAGCTCCACGCTAACCTCTCCTCAGATCCGGATGTCTTTGAAGGCTGTGGCTTTGTCCATGCAAGATGTCTTACCACAAACCTTCTCCTTAATTCAATTACTCAGTAGGTCACTTTACCCCACAGATTTGTCACTACCCGTGATTCACTGCACCCATCCCTTTTACTACACAAGCCTCCAGACCAAATCTTTCACCCGCAGCTTTGTGCCCGCTCCCCTGAACCTGGGCGTGCCTTCTCCTGCCCGTACCAGTGCTGCCTCCTCTAGCTCCACCTCACTGCCGCCACAGGACAGCAGTCGCTCCTTGGGCAAGTTTGCCGGTAGCTTTGGCTCTCAGGCCCGTGGGGCTGGCTATCAGAGGTGGGTGGTTGTGAGCACATCGTGTGAGACACTTTCAATAAATGCCTTGATGCCTGAAACCAGGTGAAATTGTGTAGGTTCTTGTATATGTGTTTTGTGTGCTTGTCTGTATGTGTGGTGGGGGTAGTTCAACAACCCGCCACACAGGAACAATGAAATGGGAACTTGTGTGTTGCTCCTGATGTAGATTATGGGTTTGTTCTTTGTGCGGCTAGCAAGAGTGCTTAGTAAATAACCGCTTTAATACACGATACATGTCATTTTTCCCCCCACAAATTCTTCTATGTACTAGCACTACAAACATCCCTTCCCCCTACTCTGTCGTGGCTTGCATCTGTTATGTATGGAAACCTCTGGCTATCGCTCACAAAAACAAGCTGCACCCGTAACCACAGTGAAAGCAAGAACAACAGTGGCAGCAGCGCTGACCTTGCGGCCATTCGACAAGCAGCCATGGAGGCAGCTGCCACACAAAAGGTTGGTGAGGAGAACCGTGCATGCAGTGGATAGCAGAAAAAGCACATAAGTACTTCAGGGAGAGGAATCCAGAAGGTCCCTGAATTTAAAGATCTTAACAGCAACATCAAAAAAAGCTGGTAAATAACGAGATTAGGAAGATTGTGCAGTATACAGAAGGTCAAGAGTTACACTACTAATGTGAATCAAAACAGGTTGGTTTCCAAAGTGTCACGCCTACAGCCAGACCGACCCCACAAACGCTCGAAAGCGGAAAAATGTACCCATATGTACACTAAAGCGCAAACAAATTCCCATCCTATAGGACGGAATTGTAAGAGAACTTGTTGGATAACTTTCCACATTTCCGTTCAGGGGGCGGTTACACGGGAAATTCATATCACTTTTTTGCTCATCTCGATATAATTTTTTAAGATTTTGACACGGGAAAAGTTGAAAATTATTAACTCGATAAATTTTTTTATCTCCAAGAACCCAGGGAAGAGCAATTTTACCCAAAAATATTATGTCAAGGCAACATTCAAAATGGTTGAGAAATGTTCCAGGAAGGTGCCCCTGACTTGCAAGCCCAAAGAAACTTGATAAAATTAAGAAATTATATTTTTATATGTATAGCCTTCAAAGCTTGGCCTACTTCAGCAGTTTGGCATGGGGCCTTATAAGGGGGCTCCTAAAAGAAAGAGGGGCAGAGATAAAGGGCAAGAGGAACAGGCAGATGATACTCAGGGGATAGAGGCTCTTGTGTCCAACAGCAGAGGGATGCGTATGTCATCTGACTGACTTCCCCCCAACGGCAGGCCACGGCACGCAGCAGCACCCCTGCCACGGATGCATGAGGGGATGGATGGAAAGCTTGAGGACTCAGTGGAGGAGTATGGGTTGAAGCAGTTTGCGCGGGACATGGCACAGTCACTCAGCAGTGATGAGAGGAGAAAGGACAGCAGATGGATCAGGTGGAAGCAGAGGAAGGATGAGTTGGGGCACGAGGGGCAGAGCGAGCGAGAGGATGTCGAGGAGGAGCGCTCAGCGAAAGCAGGGGTGAGCAAGGGGGAGCTGGGGGGAGCAGATAGTGGAGGAGGACCTGGATATGACAGTACCTTACCAGCCCATTAAGGGTGCACTTGCAATAGCATTTTATAAAGGGTGAGGCGCTGTAGGGAGGGCTGGGCTGCTGGTCCCCCCCCTTCAAAGAGCAAGGTGACAGCTGGTAGGATGGTCGTGATGGCCCAATTGAAGAACTCTGATTGCTGCTGAGGCATCAACTGTGGCATCGTGGCCAGCCAAGCAACAAGTATCACAGCCCACGTCATCGGAGGGGCAGTGGAAATGGTGTGCGAGCTGAAGAAAACTACTAACACATTTCCTGAGATAAATAGAAAACGATAAAATTCCCCGTGTGACCGCTGCTAACAATTTTTTAGCACTTGACAGGAGGGTGCTTTTTTTTGGAAGGCACGTATACTTTTTGGGGTGGACCCCCCTGCCCCCCCCCCCCCTCCAACCCCGTTTCCGGTGCCCCAAACCAGACAAAAAGGGTACCAATCTGCTCCTTTTTCAAACAGGCATCTATCTGCATACTCATCAAGACCTGAAATTGAAGTGTTGCAGAGTTGTGGGGCAAAAACTGAGATACAGACGCCCATGCACACGTGACTTACCAGGCACCCATAACTGGCTTGCACAGTCCCACATTGCTTCCATTTCTTCAGGATTCCACTGACTATCTCATGTTGGCACAATCTTGTAAGTTTGGGTTTAATTGCTGCTTCGTTGGCTTGACTTGACCCGTGGCCTGCACCCGAGCGC
>Ga0307963_1003611_pt1 | contig 12314 bp, 13 predicted proteins | sample OrgLakmetagen594_FD_201829 | JGI IMG/M metagenome (GOLD analysis project Ga0307963, IMG submission 201829) | Saline water microbial communities from Organic Lake, Antarctica - #594 | ecosystem: Environmental > Aquatic > Non-marine Saline and Alkaline > Saline | place: Antarctica: Organic Lake...
GTGTCTTTGTGTGTGTGTGTGTGTGTGTGTGTGTGTGTGTGTGTGTGTGTGTGTTTATGTGTGTGTGTGTATATGTGTGTGCGTATGTGTGTATATGTGTGTGTGTATATGTGTGTGCGTATGTGTGAATATGTGTGTGCGTGCGCATGTGTCCTAATGCCTATGCTTTTAAGCTGCTTGCAGTCCTGCTCCTCCAGCTGTCAAGTCTTCGAAGGACCCACCTGGCTTTTGTGCATCGTGGCAAATACCTCTGACGCGTCTTGGCCGGCGTATGAGAACACGACATCCCCACCTGCGAGTTTGCGTGTGGGGAGGGAGGGGTTTGAGGGTCCTTGCTTGCGTCCCGGAAAGTACCGGGGCAAAACCCTTTACGCCCGCCCTTCAAAGAGTCTCAGAACGTCCAATCTCACATTGAGCTTGCACCAGGGACCAGACGGGACTCGCGACACAACTTTCCCCCCTGTCCAACGTTTACCTCCAAACATGCCGCACCTGGATGCTGGAGGTTAGATACGTCGTGGACCTTGCCGTCCACAATAATCCAGCAGTCGTCGGGAGCGTTGTGGGCACTGACCTCCTCCAGCGTGAATTCGGAATACCCTTGAGAACGCGCGGACGACTTACTCGCGCCCGCCTTCCTCTTGGACGGCCTGACGGATTGCGTCAGCGTGGGTCGTGAAGGAGAAGCAAACTTTGTCATGAAAAGGCTGACAAAGCCAAGCAGGCCGGACCCAATGCTCCCTCCCCCTGCATCTAAACCGCCGTCCATCCTACTAATTGGGAACCAGCCTGTGCAACAAAATTTAAAACAGTTTAACACGGTTGAAATCGTTCGTTAAGCTATTTTTTTTACTGCAACATGTAAAGGAATTTTTATTTTACGTGTCCGCCGATGTCTGACCCCACAAATTTGCAGAAGGCCCCGGCCCTGTATGCACCTGTTGTTTTCCCTCACTTGCGCGCTCCAGCTTACTATTTACATGTACGCACACACACACACACACACACACACACACACACACACACACACACACACACACACACACACACACACACACACACACACACACACACACTCACACACACACACACACACACACACACACACACACACACACACACACACACACACACACACACACACACACACACACGCACACGCACACGCACACGCACACGCACACACAAACACAAACACACACACACACACACACACACACACAATGTGTCCTTATTGAGACTTCTGACTGTTTCCTCCCGTGCTCCGTGCTTGCAGCATTGCAGTGACTTTATGGCTAAATGGTCATTGTACTTCTCACTTTGTCTCCCTAAGAAAGAGGCTCAACTTGAAAGCTCAGTGTCATGCTCTTGGGATGGGACTATGAATTGCACATGTTGTTTGCCTGAAATAAGCAGTTCCTATGTTTCGAACGTGACAGCATTACCTGGCTGGTGGTCAGGTCAGGTTGATTCCATGCCTCTATTTGAAGAACACGTCCTTGCACCATTGTCAAATGAGGTGCAGTGGAGGGGACACACACCACTTTCAACATAAGATCAGACACACAAATTTGCTCCCTCTCCCTCTTTATTTCCAGACTGGCACAAAGTTTAGCGTTTATAGGCAAAGGCTGAAGAGAGGAATCCTCACACGATTGTACAGCTGCCAGTTTGGTCAGGTGCCACGGTGGAGAAAAGAGGGTGCTGCTCCTGTTGTGCGCAAAGGGCAGTGTTCAGTTAAGGGCCATGTTAGCAAGCGTCATGGCTGTGACGCTCAAATTGAAGTCTCAATGGCTGAAAGTTATGCTACATCTCTGGGCATTCACCAGGCACAAAAGAAAGGTGAGCCTAACTCACACAAAACAAGCGTCTTATTTGTTTAAAGTTATTAAGTGACTCCCCCCCCCGCACACGCAACTGACAGATGCACACAATCACGAGAACATTTGTGACACAGTTGACAACGAGGCTGGTGCATCTACTGAGTACACGCATGCCACTGGGTCCTTAGAGCCTACACCTATAGGTGAGTGGAGTGGCAAGGTGCTTAGGCATAATGATTTTCTGCCTTACTCCCACAAACCCAAAGATTTTCATGAGTTTTAAGTAGGGGAGCTTAGGCATACGTTAAAGAAACACATGCTCCAACCACACTTCACATTTTCTTCTCACAAAGGTGCCAATGATAGTGCAGCCTTAAAGCAACCCAATGAGTCCACACAGCCGCAATCCACAGGTAGGGGTGCAGTTAAATAACTTACCTTCAAATGGTTTCATCTCATAATTCAATCGTTCACCTTTCAGAAGTGAGCCTGACTTTCAACCTTCACCACTCCAAGCACCCCCTTTTTGATTTTATGAAGCTACCATTAGACGAGAAGTTGATTGACAGGATTACTGAGATGGCTCTGGCTGGATCCATGCTTTCATTATGTCTGAGCTAAAAAAAGGCGCAGCCTTCCGTATTGAGGAGCTGAATTTGGTGGGCACAGTTGACCCTTCTGATCCCAGATTTTTTTGGACCACAGCCCAAGATTGAATATCTGCTACAGCGGAAGGCTGCAGGTGCCCTTATTAGATACACCGCCATTGCTCCTGTCCCAAGCATTGAAGGGCGGTGCTACATGGCAAAGTCTGCAGCATCTCAGCAAGCAGATCTCAGAAATGCTGTCCAGGATGGCCTCATGGCTACAAGTGTGTGTTTTTTGTTAATGTGCGCATAGCTTGCTTGATTATTAAAATGGAGGTGGATGAGGACCAAACGCTTTGTTCAGTTCCGGAACCCACTAGTATGTAATGATCCTCAAATGCCTTTCTGCGCCTTTCAGGGGGTGGTATGCTGTGTCTTCTTGGTGTTGCCGTGAGCAACCCTGAGCTCCAAAGGAAGGCAGGCTATATTGTGGACAAGGCTGGCACGTGCACCTGTCCTTATTTTTGCCTGAACAGGTAACCTCTTGAATAGCTCAGATATTTTTATGCACTTTCAAATGCATATGGATGCTCATAGTTACAGAGGTCTGAGTTTGTTCTTCACATAAATCTTCTTTGCTATTGCACTATCTGCAGTAATTGAATGTTGACGCAGGATGCCGTGCAAGCACATATTTGCTGTATTGCACCACAAGCATGACAAGTGGCAGTTTGAGAAGCTGCCGCGTTCCTTGCTGTCCCAGTGCCACCTCGTGATCGACCCCAGTGTGCTTCCATCCACCTATCAAGTGCCATCCTTTCAGGTATGTAACCGGCCGGATCCAAGTGCCCCTCTGTCCCTTGTTGTCTTTGCCTTTGTTTAGTGAAGGTGTTCATGTAGTTTGTCAATCCCTTGTACTGGATGTGTTATGTCACTACCAGCAGGTTTTTGCTCTTCTTATTTATACAGCCCTTGTCTACAACTACACCCTCTTCTACTCTCAGGCAGCAGATGATAGCGACCCAGGCTCTGATGCTAGGGGCGACGACATCCTAGATATGGTGGACACCTTGCAAGTCATCTTAGCTGAGCCACCTGAGCCTCTAGAGCGCCCGTCACTGCCACCACCACCTGAAGAGGCAGCACCGGCAGTGCAACCTGCTCTTTCAGCTGTCAAGTGCCAAGAGATGGTCAAGCGCATTGAATATACCTTGGATCAGATCAAGACCTCCCTCTACCGCCCAGGTGAGGCAGTGGCTGTGGCTTGTTCATCGTGTTAGCAATGTAGTTCAGCATAAGAACATGCTCCAGCCATACCTCAGGTGCTTCTGAGGAGTACATCATGCAACTTGATCAAGACGTGAGTGAGAACTACCTTCCAGCAGCTCAGGCAACGATGCCTGAGTTTGTGAAGCCCGGACGGAGCGCCGTGAGGAAGCCTCGTCGCAAATTCATTCCCCCTGCCAGTGCCTTACCTCTACCACTTCACTCACACACACCACAGCCCCACAATACCTCAGCTCCCTTACCAGCAGCCTCAAGGGCTTCCCTACCTTCCCATTCTTGGCGGCCCCCTCAGCCACAGCCTGCCTCTAAGCATGCTCGTCCCACGCAGACTACGGAGTCCACACAGCCCTTAGGTGAGGGGGGAAGAGGATTATGTACACTTACGCAACGACTCAAATAAACACACACACGCACACACATACGCACAGATGACAATGAGGCTTTTGAAAAGATCCCCACAGTGGGGAGGCCCAAGGGAGCTGCCCCTCCTTTCCCACCTATTGCCTCAGCACAGCCCAATTTCTTAACCACACTGGCAAGTGGGCTGGGGCTGATGGCTTCATCCTCTTCGTCTCCAGCAAAGCGGTTGGGGAAGGCCCCAAGCACAAGCCGGCGAGCAGGTGGGGGGGCCGTTATGCAGGAAGCAGAGCCTAACCCTGATTACGCTGCTCTGCCCTCATCAGCCCTTGATAGCCACCCACTCTATGCAGCTTTGCCAGATACAGGGGTGGTTGCGTCAGGTGCCTTGGCAGCTTTTCAGCAGGGCATGCAGATCAAGCAAGGTACTAGCGTGGCACGCTGCCAGAGCAGATGTCCCTTTCACAGCTTCAAAGATTGGTGTACAGCTTGGCTTCCATGGAAGCAAGGCAGTTAAAGTGTTGGAGGGAAGTGCGACAGTTCGCTCAGGAGGGAGTGGTGATGCAGCAGCCGCCTATAAGCAGTTCTATCAGCCACCACAGCAGCAGTCAGCTGGATTAGCCATGCTTTGGGGAAGCAGCCACGAGGTGTGTGGCAAGATCACACTGCTTAACAGCCTTTATCCTGACTCACATCTCAGGTGAGTGTGGCTTTTAAGCTACCCCAGCTGCAGCTTTGAAAGGCTCTTGCCTTTTGGCATGCTTGGGGCCTCCCAGATGGAATGCTGCTGCACGACATGAAACTCACGGCTGTGGAGATCAAGTTCCCCTTCCCCTTCCAGCTGAATGATAAGCATGGTTTCAAGTATGTTGTTCTACCATTTTTTTGTAATTCCACACAGCAAAGGAGCAATGCTTGACAATTAACTATCTCAACATACTTTTAAGTGTATGGCCTATAGTGCGTTAAAAGGCAGATTGAGGGAAAGATTGCTTAGGCCAGCATCAAACTGAAGCCCCTCGCCGCCAAAATTACGATGGAAGCCACTTAATGGGAATCAGGGTGGTTGTGTGAAGAAGCACCTAATTGGATAAATTCTCCCCCTTTGCCACTCAGGTATTTTCTCCAAGACAAATTTGTCCAGGTCAAGGCTGACGTCTTCGCCCAATGCCAAGTTGTGTTGATGACCTCAGGCCTTTCAGAGTGCCGCTTGTTGTTTTGACAGCTGAATTGCACCAAGTGCTTTACCGTCAAGCGTGATGATGAATGGTGTGGCATGATGTTGAGAGTGTTAGCGCAGATCTATGAGCAGTTTGTGAAGCTGCAGAAAGTCCCAAACTTTGATGGTCTCCAAGGATATGATGACCTGCTCCTAGCTACCTAGGAGGGTTGTGCGGCAGCTGATATCACAGTCCGTGAGGTCCCAAGTTTAAGGGGAGACTTAGGCGATAAGTTGTTTACATAGGATCTTTGAGGTCTTTGAAATGGCGTGCACATCTTGCTTTGCACGCCTTCTGATCCCTCTAGCCCTAGGGCAGTGACGGAACATTTCTCTCATGAAACATCTTGTTAAGTACCCTATTGGTTTTAAACCACCCTAATTACTAAGGAGCCCAATTTTCAGGCCATTCCAGGGATGAGCTTTCATCAGTGTCAAGCAGAAAGGGGGTGATAGGTGTGCTTATTACCCGCAAAATGTCTACAAGAAAACACAAAAAAGTTGAAAAATCACATGTGACCACTTCTCTTCTAAATATAAATTTATAATACTGTTCCAAATGCAAGTTATCCCTTGTGGTCAAATTTGGAAAAGAATCCATTTGCTGTACAAGGTGCCACCAAGGGGGAGCACAGGCAGGACAGGCAGGGAAGGGATTACAAGGGATTACAAGGACAGGCAGGGAAGGACGGGCAGGGAAGGAATTTGCTAGGTGCTGAACTCCAAATTTGAGCACCGCTTTTCGTTTTCTGGGTCAGGTAAACTAAATGTTTGGTTTAGCGACAAAAAGTCAAAGATGGTCACGACAGGGACAAACATGTGTTTTCGCGGCATGCCCTGGAAATCGGCACACCCTTAGAGTGGTTAAACAGCAGCTCAATCGACTTGAATTTACCAAATAAGGTGCTCTGTGTGGCCTGTTCTGGCATTTGCAGTTATGGCAGTTGCCAGGTGGGGGGCGTCATTCACCCCTATAATAAATTTGGATAAGAAAGGGAAACATACATTTGTGAAAGTAGATTACACAAGACACTAGCCTGCAAGAACTAGCGTTCTGCTGCAAGCAGAGAACTCTGCAGATATTTTATCTACTTTCAAACAAACGAGTGTTACGAAGTGCGCGGCGTACATTAGTTAGTCAACGGCTAAGGCAGTAGGATGGTGTACTACTTGTGTTAAGAAACTTTCTGGAGCTCGATCTAGCATCACCAGTCACCGTTGGACTAACCTCCAATAAGGGACGTGTACACACGTAACAACAAGCTTCGCAGCAGCCCTAAGCTAAGCCCTATAAAAAACGGTGAGCGCTGCACGTACCAAATTTAAAAGCCTGCTAGATATAAATCTATATCAAATTAACAAAGGAAAAGCAACAAAGCGTCTTCTTGTAAAAAAATGAAAGCGTCTGCGCGTCTTAGGGTCGGCACGAATTATCTGGTGTCGGCAAAAACGTCGGCAAAAACGTCGGCAAAAACAGTTTGGTCGGCACGAATTATCTGGTGCGCTATCCTTGTGGCTGCTCTATAATCTCTTTACACCCCTCATGCGCTCACACTTCTGTATGTACGTCATAAAAGTTGATCTTGCATCTCAAAAAATTGTGCTTCTACCTGGAAAGAAAACAAACCAGGAAAACATAAGAAGAGTTGCTTCAGCACCAAATGCTATAAATTTCTTTCACCACAAAGGAAAAACTGGAATCATTGGGAGCCAGGAGGGTTGCAGGCTTGGTCTGAGCCCTGATCCTGTACAGCTAAGCCTGTTAGCAACAGTACTGAAAAGGGTACCTGTGGTATGATCAAGCTGCCATTATAGCAGCGTGGCTGACAGAATGCACATGAAGCTTGGAAGCAAGTTTCTTAGCTCTTTGAGAGTCAAGACCCAGCTACTTACAGGGCTCCTGTGTGTAATTGTTGTAGATGGTGCCACCCACTCACAAGAGGAGGGTGTGGAGGGTAACGGAGGATCCTTGAAGGATGGTGCAGAGGCCTTTGTGCTGTTCCTGTGCGCGCAGCGGCGCTCAGCTGGTTTTGAGATCTAGTATCCTCACAGCACTTGATTTTGATGAGGTGGGTGTCACGTTGGAGTGCTGAGATCTTTGGTTCGGTGCTGTCTGGAGAAGGTGGATTTGCTGGTGGCGGCTGGCGGTGCTGTTGAAGTGCTCCCGGTCACTCTCAGTTGCGCCCTGCCATTCCTAAGAACCCACCCCCCTGCAATGCTAGTCAGTTGCTTTTTTGGTTTTGCGGAGGTGGGAGCAACCAGCAATACAGCATCCGAACGGCTGGAAGTAAGCCTGTTTTTGTCTGTGAAGCGGGGTGGAAAGAGCCACTTTGGTATAATCCTAGTTTCAGCTGTATTGGGAATCTAAAGGTTTTGTATAGCCAGCCGTTCGCTGCTACCTACATTCATGCTGACAAAGCAGGGTCCTAGGGAGCCTGTCTTGCTGATGGCTTTGAAGATCATGCTGCATGCTAAGTTGTGTCTCTCAGTGTTCAGGTTTCTTATTTACGTGTGTTGGCATCCAGAAAGGACATGCAGGGCACTGTCTAGTTGAGGGCATAGGAGGTAAGTTTGGGTAATCGAGCGATGACACCATGCTGCATGTTTTTAATTGTCCAAGGTTCCTGTTCTGTAGTTCAAAAAAAACTACGCAGGCAGTGAAAACCACTCCCCACATTAATTAAGGAAAAGGAGCCACTTTGGTACCGAGTACCGTAAAGCTCCTCCACCAAAAGAAAAAGAAAAAAGATCAACGTGGATCAAGAGGGTTGCAGGCTTGACCTGAACTGGCTCCTGACGACAGTTGATAATAGTACTGGAAAGTGCGTGCCTGGTGTGGACAAGTTTGACAGGATGTAAGTGGGGGTGCTTGCGTGCGTGCATGCTTGATGGTAATTGGACAGGTAGTACCAGAGCCTTGACGTAGGTGACTGGGCTGTGTTTGGGTGATTTTGTATGATTTGGTGTTCTTCATATTCTTTTGCAAGCCAGTAGATATCGTAGAATGGATTTCCCTCAGGGCCAGCTGATTTGATGGAGGTATCCGCGACGTCAAAGTAGGTTGTGATTGTGATTTGATTTTCTAGCAAGAGCGTCAGCATTTTCATTGCCTATGATACCTGCGTGGGATTTGACTTTGTGGAAATGAATGGGCGATGGTGGCTGGTGGATTGCTTTGGCAATAGATTGTAGGACACCTCCCTGGATGTGGTGGTGGTGGAGGTTTGAATGTGAGAGCTGCTTTTTAGAGAGATGCATAGAGGTTAGGCTATCTGTGGCTATATGGGAGTAGCCGTGAATGATTGCGGCTGCTATAGCAGCTAGCTCTGCATGTGAGATGGTATTGGTTATACCTACGTCTCTTGGGTTCACGTAATAGAATACGTTTAAGCAAGGGTGGTATACACCTGATCCGGTGTCTTGCCCTTCTTCGTGTTATTAAGACACCCATCAGTGTAGGTCCAGTCCCACCTATCTTGTATTTTGCGGATCAGGTTTGGGCTGGACCTGTGCTGGGTCGCTTTGTCAGAGCTGTGAGGTCGGTCCAGGGTACTTAATTTATCTTGGGGGCCTTGTGGGGTTTGATGAAGGTGGTTGCTGGGTAGATTCCTTGCTTTATTAAGGCCTGGAGTCTTTTCAGTGCTTGGTGCAGAGGGATAGGGGTCATTATGAAAGCTATTACTTTCCCGGAAAAGTGGGCCCACTTTGCCTCAGAGATTTTCTTGGCAAGCTCTTTCAGGCAGTTGTTGTTGTAGGCATCAAGGCAGTTTCTGCTTTTAGTATTCATATGGCAATGATGCGCATATCCCATGTGTGTTTGGGAAGTGACGTCTATACACTTCCAGAAGGATACTTATGCATATTGCAGTTGGTTTGATGGCATGGAGCCCAATGATTTGCATATGTGCGAAAATTTGCGGCAGAGTGACATGTAGGGATTTGTGGTCATCCTTTCATTCCAGGAAGAAAGAACGTACAGGTAGCTGTTGCCTCTGTGCCAAGGGCTGCAGAGTAAATGGCATGTCTTGTTGCTAAATACATGGTGTTTTCATGGTAAATGGAATGGTAGATGGAGAAACCAGTTAACTCGGAGGAGAAGGCGTTGCATTTTACCTGAAGGCCTTATCTCGTGGGTGTTCACTCCAGTATCAGGGGAGTGTGGGGTCATGGTCAAGGGGGGATGCCATTTGTTCTTTAAAGACTAGGGCCCAATTTTATAAGGCGGTGCTTTTGTGGGGGGGAAGTATCCGTAAAAAGAGTTTTTATCTCTTGGCTTGTGTGTTTGAAGGTAGCAATATTTTTGCGTGTGATTAGGCCCACGAGCTCTGATGCAAGACTCAAATGGAGGGAAGGTGAATGTTGTCATGTATGCCGTTTTGCCTTTTCAAAAGCCCTTTGAGACGTTCAGGGGTGAGCATGCTTTGCATTTTCTGTCTACGTTGTTGATGCAAGCCACTGTGGCAGTGTACACTTCTGGGAGTATAGGGTCGTCTGAGGGGGACTCGGTATCGTTTCCTTGGTGCCTCATGAGATAACGTCAGTGATCCAGTACTCACAGCGCCCAGTGGCTACAATGTCTGCTTGAGGGTTGGTGGGCTCAATATCACATTGACTTTGTTACGAAGCAAGTTTGGGCCAGTGAGAGTTTTTTTCTTGGTTGGCAGAAAACCCTTGTTTTTGAAGATCATTAAGGTTTGAGCCTGGTGCAGGTTGAGATAGGTTTGGTGCTGTGATATGCTCTTCGTACTTTTGGAGGCTGCGTCTAAATTTTCACAAGTATTTTGCAGTTCTTCTGGCTCCCATGATGGATTCCACGAAAATTCGAGAGATCAAAAAGTCTGTTCTTTCTTTTCATTTTATTTAGGTTGACACATGCTGGGCAGGCCTATGTGTCATTGTGTCAATAGCCTGTCGCCCATTGGCATTGCATAAGTTGGTTTTAAGTAGGCACTGGGGTTGGTAGGTACGATTGCAGACGCTGCATATCTACATGTCCTAAACAGTAGGGTGGAGATCCAGTGATTCAAGTCCTAGTTGGTCGAAGCACATTTCACAGGTTGCACATTCAATATTCTCTATCAGTGCGAGCAACAGCTTGAGTTGTTTGGGGCACTAATTCAACTGTTTTGGATAGGAGTACGGTCCATCTTTCTAGAATCATAGGCAAGAGAAGTGTTCACGCAGCACTGAGAGGAAATTTTCACACTACCTGCTTGTTCTATGTGACTCCTGGTATTGCGAAGCAAGGTGCATTAGGAAACAATGCCTCCCTGCTGCTGAGGCAATTACGTTCTTGTCTTCCTTCTTTAGGAATAGCGACATTATGCTGCTCAAGAAATTCGACACTAGGTCTGTGCTGTATATACGTCATGGTGATCTTCTGATACTAGCTGTGTGGTCTGAGATATTAAAATTGTATGCAGTTCAGTCACAGCTACGCTTTCTGGAGCAGTTTCTCTGCTTTTTTGAACATATGCTGACCGCTGTGCCCCCAGCCGGGAATCTAGAAGATGCCCTGAATTGCTTGTTATTCATTAAAATTACCCTTTCATGGAATCCAGAACAAAGAAAAAAGACTCTTTTGCACGGATACTCCCCTCCCGCATCACCGCCGCCTTTCAAAAGTGGGCCCTGGTCACTTAAGAATAAATGGCATCCCCCCTCGACCATGACCTCAAATTCCCCCATTACTGGAGTGAGAACCCAAGAGACAAAATGTTTGGGGCAAACACCAATGCCTTCTCCTCCCGATTCTCTGAATTCTCCATCTGCCATCCCATATACCATGAAAACACCATGCTCTTAGTGACAAGACACACCATCTACTCTGCTGCTGTCAGCACAGAGGAAACAGCCACATTCATCTCCTCCCTTCCTGGAATAAAATATGACCACAAATCCCCATGCATCACTCTGCCGCAAATACCCTCGCACGTGTAAATTCCTGGGCACCATCCCAACAAACCAACTCCAATATGCGAAAGTGCCCTTCTGGAACAACATAGAAATACCACTTTGCAAACACACCTGGGAATTGAAGATCATTGCCATGCATATGGAACACCAAGGGCAGGGTCTGCCTCAATGCTCACAACAAAGACTGGCTAAAAGAACTTGCCAAAGAAATCCCTGAGGCAAAGTGGGAAATTTAAAACATACATAGCCATCCCTACCAAACAGCCTTAGGTTCCGGACAACACTCAGGACTCGACAAATTTAATAAGCTACCCAATGACCACCCTCAAGCCCCAGAAGACCCAGACAAAACAAGTGCCCTAATTAGCACTGACCAACCTTATTGTAATATCGACGAAGCACCCCAAAACAGCTCCAGCCAAAACCTAACCTCCCGTAACGTGAAAGATTGGCGGGATTGGACCTACACTGATGGCAGCCTCCAAAAGAATGAAATAGGGCAAGACACCGGATCAGGCGTATACCACCCTCACTTGAATGTTTCCCACTATGTAAACCCAAAAGGCATGGGTATAACCAACACCATCGCACGTGCAGAGCTAGCAGCTATAGCAGCTGCAGTCATACACGGCTACTCACATATAGCCACAGACAGCCTTACATCACTGCACCAAATCAAAAAGCAGCTGTCACACCCGAATCTCCATCGCCACCACATCCAAGGAGACGTCCTTCAATCCATTGCTAAAGCAATCCGCCAATCACCATCGCCCATCCACTTTTCAAAGTAAAGTCCCATGCTGGTATTATTGGTAATGAACATGCCGACGCCCTTGCTAAAAAGTCAGCCACCACCTATGCCGACATTGCTGACACCTCCATCAGAACAGCAGGCCCTGAGGGAAATCCCTTCTGCAACATCCACTGGCTTGCAAAAGAAGACATAGAAAATCAAACACAAACCTATAATCATACCCATACAACATACATGGCCCATTCTCCTCCCCGAAAGCTTTGGTCAGACCAAACCACCGTGACGCCCTTCAAGCACACATGCATTTTCTCCATAAACTGGGAAATGCCAAAACTGAAGCGAACTACCATGCGTACTACCAGACCCTCATA
>Ga0307963_1003612_pt1 | contig 12314 bp, 7 predicted proteins | sample OrgLakmetagen594_FD_201829 | JGI IMG/M metagenome (GOLD analysis project Ga0307963, IMG submission 201829) | Saline water microbial communities from Organic Lake, Antarctica - #594 | ecosystem: Environmental > Aquatic > Non-marine Saline and Alkaline > Saline | place: Antarctica: Organic Lake...
TCTCTCTCTCTCACACACACATACACACACACATATATATACACACAAACACAAACACAAACACATACATACACAACACCTTCGCAAACACAGGCCTCGGTTTAATGGGCTGGGGAATCATGCCTCCTGATGTGCACAGCACCAAGCAGCTCGGTGATGTGCAAACAAAAGACAAACGTGGCCATGCGTCCTCGCTACCACCCGCCGCCATCGCTGCCGCCCCTCACACAGCACGCCGTGCGTTATTGGGGGCGAGGAATAAGGGTGGGCGTGATCATGGGGACGGGACACACGAGGAGGGGGGGGAAGGCAGCAAAAAAGGAAAGGCTGTGAGGATTGCCCCCAAACAGCAGCAGCAGCAGCAGCAGCAGCAGCAGCAGTCACATGGCTCAGGTGAGATGCTGCGCTGTTTGTTTGGCCAAGCAGCCAGGCTGTTTGGATGTAGAGAGTTGTTTCTGCCGCATGGCTCAGGTGAAATTCCACATGGTTCTGTTGAAATGCTGCGCTGTTTGTTTGGCCAAGCAGCCACAGGCTGTTTGGATGTAAATAGTTGTTTCTGCCGCATGGCTCAGGTCAAGTGCCGCGTGGCTCAGGTGAGATGCTGCGCTGTTTGTTTGGCCATGCAGCCACAAGCTGTTTGGATGTAAATAGTTGTTTCTGCCGCATGGCTCAGGTGAAATGTCGCGTGGCTCAGGTGAAATGCTGCGCTGTTTGTTTGGCCAAGCAGCCAGGCTGTTTGGATGTAGAGAGCTGTTTCTGCCTTGGATGCGTGCTTTTTAGGGTTGGCCAGAACCGTATATATGCACCCTATATGACCGTATATTTGGTGATTTTTCTGCCAGAAATACCGTATTTACACCGTATATATATACATGGTTCCGGCCAAACCTAGTGTTTTTTGTGTGTGCGTGTGTCGGAGGTTATCAGACGGCGATTACAACCTCACCCTTTGTGTGCATGTGCGTGCATGCGCACAACAGTAGCTTGCTGCGTAAGTAATAAAGCTCATGTGGGATGCAAAAGTATGCTCTGCCATCCGTGGCATGACAACATGGCGAACTATCCAACAATTTATGATGCTGGCGCAGGAGGTGCTGGAGTGTCCAAGGCAATGCCGCAGAGAACTCTGCTGTGCCATCTGTGGCTTGACTAACTGATTAACCGACTATGAAACACACCACTCCTCTTGCTGACAAGCTGACTCTGTACTCTGCTGGCGCTGCCAAATGTGGCGTGACTATTTGAATAACCAACTATGAAACACACCACTGCTCTGCCTGACTAGCTGACTCTGTACTCTGCTGGCGCTGCCAAATGTGGCGTGACTATTTGAATAACTGACTATGCAACACACCACTCCTCTTGCTGACAAGCTGACTCTGTACTCTGCTGGCGCTGACAATTGTGGCGTGACTATTTAAATAACTGACTATGCAACACACCACTGCTCTGCCTGACTAGCTGACTCTGTACTCTGCTGGCGCTGCCAATTGTGGCGTGACTATTTAAATAACTGACTATGCAACACACCACTGCTCTGCCTGACTAGCTGACTCTGTACTCTGCTGGCGCTGCCAAATGTGGGGTGACTATTTGAATAACCGGCTATGCAGCACACCACTGCTCTGCCTGACTAGCTGACTCTCTACTCTGCTGGCGCAGGAGGTGCTGGAGTGTCCAAGGCAAGCGACGCAGAACCCTGCTGCACCAACTGTGGTGTGACAGAGACAGGCTGCTGGAGGCGCGACAAGGCCACAGGCGTTCTACGCTGCAATGCGTGTGGGCTGTACTGGCAATTAAAGTTGGTGGAGCGGGCGGTGGATGAACCTTGTGTGCCAAAGAAGCAAACGGTGCGGGCATAGCCTGATTTGAAGCCTGTGTGTGCGTGTGGTGAGTTCTCCTGTTTTTTAGGGGGGGGTACACAGAGGGTGGCGGATGCTCTCAGCATGCAGAAAAAGTGAAAGGGAGCGAATTTACATGGTGCTACCCCAGTCTGTTTTTACATTGGTCGTTCATAGGATTGGCCAAAACCATTTATTATATACGGTGTATGTACGGTGCTATTGGCATAGAAATCACCAATAAAACGGTCACATTTGGTGGTAATACACGGTCCTGGCAACCCTAGTTGTTTGACTTATTGATTCTTGGCACCATGATGTGAAGGCGCTTAATTCAGGTGCTTCTATGCAGTTTTATTGTCGGTGAAGGTGCTTCTTTGCTGTCTTTTGTTGGTGAAGCAACTCTCAACTGCTGGAATACAACATGAATGGACCGTGAGGTTGGTTTTGTTTCCTTTGGAGGCATCACTGCTTGCGTGTCGACTCGCGTCCAGTTTTATCAGTTGTGAGGAACTGTGTGGTCAAAAACTAGGGTTAGCCCGTACAGTAAGCCTATGCTTATAGAGAAGGGGCACCGCTGCCTGCGTGTCGACTCGCGTCCAGTTTTATCAGGTGTGAGGAGCTGTGTGGTCAAAAACTAGGGTTAGCCCGTACAGTAAGCCTATGCTGATAGAGAGGGGGCACCGCTGCCTGCGTGTCGACTCTCGTCCTGTTTTATCAGGTGGGAGGAGCTGTGTGGTCAAAAACTAGGGTTAGCCCGTACAGTAAGCCTATGCTGATAGAGAAGGGGCACCGCTGCCTGCGTGTCGACTCTCGTCCTGTTTTATCAGGTGGGAGGAGCTGTGTGGTCAACAACTAGGGTTAGCCCGTACAGTAAGCCTATGCTGATAGAGAAGGGGCACCGCTGCCTGCGTGTCGACTCTCGTCCTGTTTTATCAGGTGTGAGGAGCTGTGTGGTCAAAAACTAGGGTTAGCCCGTACAGTAAGCCTATGCTAATAGGGAGGGGGCATAGCTTTCTGCATGCTGATCCTTGTCCTGTTTTGTCAGTTGTGAGGAGTTGCGTGGTCCACAACTATGGCTAGCCAGTACAGTAAGCATACACTGTGCGTGTGCTAGAGGGTCCCTGCTGGAAATACCATACATTAATGGCTCTGGCCAGCTGTAGTCTGCAGGAAATTGCACTGACAGTGCACTGACTGAGCTGTAGTATGTGCAGGAAATTGCACTGACTGTGCACTGACTGTGCACTGACTGAGCTGTAGTCTGTGCAGGAAATTGCACTGACTGTGCACTGACTGAGCTGTAGTCTGTGCAGGAAGTTGCACTGTCTGCGCACTGACTGAGCTGAAGTCTGTGCAGGAATTTGCACTGACTGTGCACTGACTGAGGTGTAGCCTGTGCAGGAATTTGCACTGACTGTGAAGTTTCTCTGTCTGCCATTCCGGCCTGTACCTTTTGCAGGGTCGGCCAGAACCATATATTTTCGGTGTATGTACGGTGTTTTTGGCAGGGAAATCACCATATATACGGTGTTTATATACGGTTCTGGCCAACCCTTAATATTTGTGTCCTGCAGACCCTGAAAGTGATGTATGAAAGCACTCTGCATTCTTGCGCTTCCACTTGCATCTGTGTTCTATTCCGGCCACGCTTTGGACAGCAGCTTGTATTTATTGCAAGGACTGCATTCTTGCGCTTCCGCTTGCATCCGCGTTCTAGCCCGGCCACACTTTGGACAGCATTTTTTTTTGCAAGGACTGCATTCTTGCGCTTCCACTTGCATCCGCGGTCTAGCCCGGCCACGCTTTGGACAGCAGCTTGCATTTTTTGCAAGGAGCGTGTTCCTGGGGTGTTGTGGGACCCGCTGGCAGCAAGCAGGACTTGTTTTGTATCCTTCCTTTATTTCCTAAGTGTGTGGCATACAGACCCAACAAAGCAAATCGATGCCAAACTCAATGCCAAATCGATGCCGAAACGATGCCAAATTGATGCAATCAATGTTATATCGATGCAAGCTTGCCTCCACCAATCTGTGCCAAAACGAGCACAACCTCCAATCTGTGCCAAAACGAGCACAACCTCCAATCTGTGCCAAAACGAGCACAGCCTCCATTCTGTGCCAAAACGAGCACAGCCTCCATTCTTTGCCACGAGCACAACCTCCAATCTGTGCCAAAACGAGCACAACCTCCAATCTGTGCCACGAGCACAACCTCCAATCTGTGCCATGAGCACAACCTCCAATTATCAACGTTTCCATCGCCACCGGCATGTTCAACCTCCATCACCTTTTTTTTCATTAGCATGCCGGCCTGGTTTTCTTTGTTCCTGGCGCACACACCCTGGCTGCAAAACACAAACAGAAGGTCCAGCAGCATGATCGCGTATTGACCTGGTTTTCTTTGTTTTTGACGCGCACACCCTACCCTGGCTGCCAAAATCGAACAGAAGGGCCAGCAGCTTGATCGTGTACTAACCTGGTTTTCTTTGTTCCTAATGCGCAGACCCTACCCTGGCTGCAAAACACAAACAGAAGGTCCAGCAGCTTGATCGTGTATTGGCCTGGTTTTCTTTGTTCCTAATGCGCAGACCCTGGCTGCAAAACTCAAACAGAAGGACCAGCAGCTTGATCGTGTATTGACCTGGTCTTCTTTGTTTCTGACGCGTTCACCCTACCCTGGCTGCAAAACACAAACAGAAGGTCCAGCAGCCTGATCGTGTACTGACCTAGTTTCTTTGTTCCTAATGCGCAGACCCTGGTTGCAAACTCAAACAGAAGATCCAGCAGCCTGATCGTGTATTGACCTGGTTTTCTTTGTTTCTGACGCGCACACCCTACCCTGGCTGCCAAAAACGAACAGAAGGGCCAGCAGCTTGATCGTGTACTAACCTGGTTTTCTTTGTTCCTAATGCGCAGACCCTGGCTGCAAAACTCAAACAGAAGTCCAGCAGCATGATCGTGTACTGACCTGGTTTTCTTTGTTTCTGACGCGCACACCCTACCCTGGCTGCCAAAAACGAACAGAAGGGCCAGCAGCTTGATCATGTACTGACCTAGTTTCTTTGTTCCTAATGCGCAGACCCTGGCTGCAAAACACAAACAGAAGGTCCAGCAGCAGCTCGATCGTGTATTGACCTGGTTTTCTTTGTTTCTGACGCGCACACCCTACCCTGGCTGCCAAAAACGAACAGAAGGGCCAGCAGCTTGATCGTGTACTAACCTGCTTTGCTTTGTTCCTGACGCGCAGACCCTGGCTGCAAGAAACGAGCAGAATGGCCAGCAGCAGCAGGAGCGCCTGCCGCAGCGCTCACACAAGAAAGGCAGCAAAGGGCGCAAGGGAGCTGCTGCACCAACAACTGTGACAGACGGTGCTGATGATGTTGCAGCGTATGGCGATACGGCTACAGCATCCGCAGCTGTGTCGGAGGGCACTGTTAGGGGCACTGGCAGCGCAGCAGCAGGTTTGGGTGGACAGCAGGAGGCTCGGTTGGTTAGTGGCAGTGGTGACGACAAAGAAGGAGAGGTGCAGGAGGGGTTGGAGTGTGACGTGAATGAGAGAGTACCTGCACAGAAGTCCAAGCGTGCAAGGTCTGTGCGTGAGCGCAGCGTGTCTTGTGGTGAGGAGGAGGGGGAGGGAAGGGAGGCGGAGGCTGTGGAGGGGAATGCGGAGGTTAAAAGGGAGGGGGTGCACATCGGAGAGAGCACTCTGGAGGAGCTGGGGGAGGGTGATGGTGTGGAGGCGGGAGGAGCAAGTGGGGGAGGCGCACCCTTGCCTGGGTCAGGGGAGCACTTGGCAGGGAGGCCTGAGGGGATGACCGGCGCTGCTGCTGCTGCTGCTGCTGCTGCTGCTGCTGGCGGGGATGATGGGCAACGGGTGTGTGTTCCTACGCAGCAAGGCTGTGTGTCAAGTGAGGTGTCTCCGCGGGGGCTGAAAAGGCGGCTTGAGGAGGGTGAGGAGGCTGCTTCAGTGCAGCCCCCTCCGCAGCAGCGGCGGCAAGAGCCACACTCACCGCAGCAGCAGCAGCAGCAAGAGCCGCACTCACTGCAGCAGCGGCAGCAAGAGCCGCAGCAGCAGCAGCAGCAGCAGGCAGGGGAGGGTTTAAAAGAGCAGCACTCACCGCAGCAGCGGCAGCAAGAGCCGCCGCCGCCGCCGCAGCAGCAGCAGGCAGGGGAGGGGTTAAAAGAGCAGCACTCACCCCAGCAGCGGCGGCAAGAGCCGCACTCACCGCAGCAGTGGCGGCAAGAGCAGCAGCAGCAGCAACAGCTGGCAGGGGAGGGTTTAAACGAGCAGCACTCACCGCAGCAGCGGCAGCAAGAGCCGCACTCAACGCAGCAGTGGCGGCAAGAGCAGCTGCAGCAGCAACAGCAGGCAGGGGAGGGTTTAAAAGAGCAGCACTCACCGCAGCAGCGGCAGCAAGAGCCGCACTTACCACAGCAGTGGCGGCAAGAGCAGCAGCAGCAGCAGCAGCAAGCAGAGAAGGAGGAGGAGCGAACGACGCAGCAGCAGCCGCAGGTGCTGTCTGAAGCTCAGCAGCGCCCCTGTGACCTGCAAGAGGACGCGCTGGGTTTTTTGCAGCAGTACGGAGAAGGTGAGGAAGATGAGGAGGAGATGCACGAGCAGCACCTAACACCACTCCAGCAGCAGCAGCAGCAGCAGCAGCAGGAAGAGCAGCTGCACGCAGCACTGTCGCCACAGCAGCAGCAGCAGCAGCAACAGCAACAACGGGAACTTGCGCAGTCCGAGCAGCAATATCAGCAGCAACAGCAACCACAGGAACTCGCGCAATTCGAGCAGCAATTTCAGCAGCGACAGCAACAGCAGGAGCAGGCGCAATCCAGACAGCAACTTCATGAGCAGCAGCACCTCCAAAATCAGGTGTTCGCAGAGTGGGAGCCCCGCCACATCTCCTGCTCTCCAGCACACCAAAGTGAGCTGGAAGAAGACCACCAGCCCCAGCCCCACCAGCAACAGCAGCCTGCGCCTGGGCACCACCAAGATGGGAATATGGGTGAGGCTGCTGATTCCGACACCCGCGCCCACTCCCCGCACCCCCACCGGTACCTTGAGCTCCCAAACGCACCAAACCTTGACCAGCGCCCCCCCCAATCCTCTCACCGCCTGTCTGATAGCAGCTACGTGCCCCGCCCCCTCCTCCCGTCTGAAGGCGGCAGTCTAGGAGGCAGCCTCGCAGGGAGCTTGGGAGGAGCATCAGACCCCCAAAATTGTTCCTACGAGCCCTGCCCCCTCCTCCCCTCACCCTCCCAGAACATCTCCACAGCCCCCGCACACGCGTTAACTTTTGGCCAGCAGCGTCCTCTAGAGCAGCACCCCACGCCAGAGCAACTGCAGCAGCAGCAGCAGCAGCAGCTGCAAGGCCAGCAGCAACAAGACCAGCAGCAACAAGGCCAGCAGCAGCAAGACCAGCAGCAACAAGACCAGCGGCAACAAGACCAGCGGCAACAAGACCAGCCACAGCAAGGCCAGCCGCATCAGGGCGTTGCTCCAGGTGCTGCTGCTGAGGCACCTGGTGCTGCTGCTGCCAGTGCTGGAAGGCCTCACAGAGGCAGCGATGTGGACGTGCATATGGCAGAGGCCGCGAAAACCTGCGAGCTGCAAGGTGTAGCCTTGCAGCAGCAGCAGCAGCAGCAGCAGCAAGGGGCAGTGCATTCCCCAATGGATGTAAGCCCTCCTCCAGCAGCAGCAGCAACAGCAGCAGCAGCAGCAATACCTCCACAGCCATCAGCAGATTTGAGCACAGAGGTACCTACGACAGCTGAGGCTCCAACGACAGCTGAGGCTCCAACGACAGCTGAGGCAACAGTAGCAGCAGCAGCAGCGCCACGCACAGAACAACAGACTTCATCCAAAAACACCGCAGCTGCAGCAGCCAAGCCAGGCATTGAAAGCCAAAACACAGCACATTTCGCTGTGGAGGCCCCTGCAGACACTGCAGCTAACGCAGGTCACGCACCAGGGACAGAGCCTGCTACTGCTGTGGCACCCCCACCAGGGACAGAGCCTGCTGCTGCTGTGGCACCCCCACCAGGGACAGAGACTGCCACTGCTGTGGCACCCGCACCAGCGACAGAGACTGCCACTCCTGTGGCACCCGCACTAGCGACAGAGCCTGCCACTGCTGTGGCACCCACACCAGGGACAGAGCCTGCTGCTGCTGTGGCACCCGCACCCGGGACAGAGACTGCTGCTGCTGTGGCACCCGCACCAGGGACAGAGCCTGCTGCTGCTGTGGCACCCGCACCAGCGACAGAGACTGCCACTCCTGTGGCACCCGCACCCGGGACAGAGACTGCTACTGCTGTGGCATCCACACCAGGGACAGAGCCCGCTACTGCTGTGGCACCCGCACCAGCGACAGAGCCTGCTACTGCTGTGGCACCCGCACCAGGGACAGAGCCTGCTACTGCTGTGGCACCCCCACCAGGGACAGAGACTGCTACTGCTGTGGCACCCACACCAGGGACAGGGCAGAAAGTCACCACTGCTGTGACACCCTCACCAGGGACAGGGCCGAATGCCAACACAGTGCCAGCCGCGCCAGGGTCACAGCCCCTGCCATTCCCTAGTAGCAGCACATGCCCCTCATTGCCCATCGCCAGTGGTGGTGGCCCCAGGGAGGCGGCACAGCTGCAGCAGCAGGCAGCGACAGCTGGCACGACAGCTGGCAAGCCGGCACAGCTGGCTGCAGCTGCAGCTGGTGATGCAGCAGGCGCCGGACCTAGTGGTGGCAACGAAGCAGGTGAGGCTGTTGTTAGAAATGGGGGCTCCTATCGTATGCAGGCAGGCTCACACATTCAGGTACATACAGCTCAGCACGCATGAATGCGCACGCGTGCTCACGTGTGCACAAACATGAGGACAGGTACGTTTGTTCGACTTGTGTTGTGCATGCACAATATGCGCACACCTGCATACACAAATGCAGACGCTCTTTGATTGCACACTTCATTCAAATTGCACACACAGAGGCTTCAAGCGATGCTGCGAGACTAACTACGCATGCTTCCTCACGTACACTCACACGTTTACACACCAACAACAACACGCACCCACATGCATGATATGCAGCGGCTGCGTTTGATGCTACAAGGGCACAAAGGCCAAAGCCTGCTGCCCGAGGCAAGGGCAAGGGCAGGCAGCAGAAAGGAAGGGGGAAAGCTGCACAGGCGGCGCAGCTGCAAGACCAACAGCAGCAGCAGCAAGACCAGCAGCAACAGCAGCAGCAGCAGCAGCAGCAGGCGCAACCTCAACCTTCTCCTGCTGATGTGCAAAATGAAAGCCAGGCAGCTCCACCAGCCCCAACAGAGTCGAGCAACTCAAAACCTGACCAGGTAGCAGCTTCAGCGGCGCAGCCTCAGCCACCCCCACAAATAGTAGCAGCACCAGCACCAGCACCAGCACCAGCAACTGAGCCCAGTGCAGAAGATCAGGCAGCTGAAGCAAGAAGTGAAGCAGTGCCACCTCCCTCAGAAGCAGGAGCAGCAGCAGCAACAGCAAACACAGCAGCTCAGCCTTCAAACGTACTGAAGCCTTCAAACGTACTGACAGCTGAGACGACAGCTGCTGGCCCAAGCTCCGGCCAGCAAAAAGACAGCCACACCCAGGCTGCGGGCTTGCAAGGCCCACCTCTCCCTCAAACCCGTACTGCTGTTACAGGCTCGGCAGCTCAACCGGACAGAGTGCAGGCAAAGCCTACTGCTCGAGGCAAGGGCAGGCAGCAAAAGAGGAAGGGCAAGGGAGCACTGGCGACGCAGCAGCAGCAGCGGCAGCAGCAGCAGGAGGGTGGTGCGCAACAAGAGCAGCAAGCCATTGCCGAGGAAGGTCTCCAGGGGCAGGAGAAGGAGGAGGTGAAGTTTGGGGAGGCGAGGGAGCAGGGGGAAAGTGCAGCAGGGGCGAAATTGATCTCCCTACCACAAAATTCAAAAGGGACTGCAGCGCCCGGATCCATGCCAGTGGCAGCAGGTCCTGAAAGTGTTCCAGCAGCAGCAGCAATAGGTGATGATGAAGGAGCAGCAGCAGCTGCAGCAACAGGTGGTGACGAAGGAGCGGCAGCTGCTGCTGCAGCAACAAGTGATGATGGAGGAGCAGCCGCGGCAGCAGTAGCAACAGATAATAATGGACAAGCAACAGATGATAAGAAGGAAGCAGCGCCAGCAGCCGCTGAGGAAACAGGTATGTGCAGCATCCGTGTGCAGGCAGGCCTTGCAGCCAGAGCGATGTTCATGGCTTGGGTGTGTGTTGCTGGCACCACCTTTCCCTCATAACGAAAAGCACATTACGCAAAAAGTATACCATAGGTTCACGATCGCTTAGGAAATTAAGTAATTATTCGGCCAAAACGAAATATTTGATAATTCTTGGACCCCTCTCCGAACTGAATTCGAAGTGAAATTAATATTTTTAGTGATTTCGAGGGTGATTTTAAAATCGAGCTCCCAGCGTGCCGGTGTGAACCCCCTGGCCCTCTTCTCGAAGCCCCATTCCCCTTCTGAGGGGCTGGCTGCTCAGCAGAGAGACCACAAGAAGCTGCAGAGGGAGAGGCAGCTTGGGGAGCTGGCAGAGGAAGCAAGGGGCAAAGGCAAGGGGTGAGGCCCGTGGGGCGCCCATGCATACGGCTTCTCCTCTCCTGCCTGCTCCTCCTCTCACAGCCTCTTCAGGCCCTTCCTCTGGGGCATCCACATGGAGATGGTGAAGTTGGCAAGTTGGTAAGAGAGGGCTGCTCCTCTGATTTAGGGGAGCACACATGCAAGCACTCACAGAAGTCGTTCTCCCCATGCAGCCAATGGTCAGTCTGCCCAGCAGCAGCAGCAGCAGCAGCAGCAGCAGCAGCAGCAGCAGCAGCAGCAGCAGTGGGGGGCTTTCAAATTCACAAATTAATTCCCGACAAGACCCTCGCTAAGTCCCTTCAAACTCAAAAATTAATCCCCAAATCCCCTCAAGAAAATTGAATTAATCTTGAAGTTTTGGTGTCACAAAGTGATCGTGAACCTACGGTATGTATATGTAGATGTATAGTAGGTAAATTTATGTATTTATGCATATATAGGTATACCTACATGTACGTATTGGAGAATGATGTATAAAGGTGGAAATGTATGTGTCTATATATAAAAGGCGATGACACCACAAGCATGGATCAAGGAATTAATGCTGTCAGACATCAGGCTATCTCGTTACCAGCCGGAGTCAAACTTGTGACCCGAAAGGGTCTGGCCTGACCAAGGATTACTAGGCTTTCAGGGCAGCTACATTAAACAAAAGCTCCCGGCATATGCCTAGGGTTGGCCAGAACCACACATTTACAGGTACAACCACATTTATAGGTAGAACCACACATTTATAGGTATGTACGGTGTACGTACGGTATTTTTAGCAAGGAAATCACTATACACACGGTCGTATACGGTGCAGATATACGGTTCTGGCCAACACTACATATGCCACAGCCTTGCATCATGAAACATTGAGACCCTTGTGGACATAAATAGGGTTGGCCAGAACCGTGTATATACACCGTAATGACCGTACATTTGGTGAATTCCCTGCCAAAAATGGCGCACATACACCGTATATATATATATGGGGCCAGCGTTGGGACACAGGCAGCCCCCATATATATATGATTCTGGCCAACCCTGTATGTCGTGTGATTCATGGATAATATGGAAGATGTGCAGTACATGTATCTCGACAGCCTCTTGCCAGTTTGTAGCCTGTGGCTGTCTTATATAGCCTTGCAGCCTTGTAATTGCGTACTGGCCTTAAGCTCTTTGTAGCCTCTTGACTTTCTATAATTATAGACTTTTGTAGCCTCGTGACTTTTGTGTTTGTAGCCTTTTGTAACCTTTTGTAGACTCGTGACTTTCTATAGTCAGCCATGTCAGTCTGGCGGTCCTGAAGCCATTTCTGTGCTCATGTTTGGTTGACATATGTGGCTGGGAGTGCGTTATATTGTTTACAGTAACAGCACTATAGGACAATTATTTGGTCGACTTACGTGGCTGGGAGTGCGTTATATAGATTGCAGTCACAGCACTTTAGGACAAATATTTGGTCGACTTACGTGCCTGGGAGTGCGTTATATGGATTGGGGTGTTGTGGATTGGGGTGTTATATGGATCAAGGTGTTATGCGTTGGACGGATGTAATTTTGCAATCCCAACCGTTCAAAGTGAATAATATATCATCTGCACACACACACACACACACACCACTGATGTAAACACAATGCAGGAGTACACCTCCAGGGATGTGTTACCTCCCTTAAGCCAAGCAGCAGAGACACTTACAATCTACCCACTTACATACACACAGACACATATGTAGGGTTGGCCAGAACCATATATATATATATATATATATATATATATATACGGTGTATATACGGTATTTTTGGCAGAATCACACAATATAAGTACGGTCATGTACGGTGTATATGCACGTTCTGGCCAA
>Ga0307963_1003618_pt1 | contig 12306 bp, 14 predicted proteins | sample OrgLakmetagen594_FD_201829 | JGI IMG/M metagenome (GOLD analysis project Ga0307963, IMG submission 201829) | Saline water microbial communities from Organic Lake, Antarctica - #594 | ecosystem: Environmental > Aquatic > Non-marine Saline and Alkaline > Saline | place: Antarctica: Organic Lake...
CACACACACACACACACATACACACACACACATACACACACACACACACACACACATACACACACACACACATACACACACACATACACACACACTCTCTCTCTCACACACACACACACATGCACGTACACACACACGCTCACACAAGCATGATCCTACTATATATATTTTGCTTCCCAGGCAAAATGCACGCAAACCAGGCTTCTACTACTGCGCTTCGCAAGCAGCTGGCCCAGCTGGAGAGGGATGGAGAGAGGCTAAAAGAGAGCACAAGGTGCGTGCACTGAATGTGTCGCAGCATTGGACATCTTCTTGTAGGACACTCACGAACAATCCAAACAAATAGAAGACTTGACAAAGCGAAATGAAATGCAAATGCGCAGGTTCATCCAGGACTTCCTGGTTCAAGAACATGGTGGCATCATTCGAAGCACTAAAGATATGCCCATGCAAGCGCCCCGCGCAAATTTCCAGGTGCAGGGAACTATTCTTCACGTTTCATATACTGAGGCGACATTATCGTGGACCACATACTACAGTATTATAACAAGAACTGAAGCCTTGTTTTGACAGTTGCCAGGATTAGCAGGTGATCTGCACGTTTATAGAATATGTTGTGCCCTCGACCCCACGCAAAGAAGGACACCTGCTCATCGCCTAACATCTAATTTTTACTCACATGTAAATCGTAGTCTTGTGGCCTTCCGACTCCAGTGCAGCGAGAACTTCAACAGTTGCAGGCGATCAAGAAGAAACTTCAGGTATCGATTCCCTTCGTCACATGTGGTGTGCCTCCTGGCAGGAGGGCTTCTCTCAGGATTGGCGTTGGATAGGATCAAATGGAAAGTTCCATGCGTGGGAGAAACTACAGTGGAAGCAAACAGCGTGCGCATTGTTTGGCTGCATTGTCCTATGAGGTCTATGCAGTGTGGCGCCGCACGCCCACAACTGCGCTGACACCCACTTAGGGTTAAGGCGTGCAATGCAGCCTTACATCACGCACGCCTAAACGCCTTACAGTGCGCCTTACACCACACGCATGCAGCAGTGCCATTGCCAAATCATTTGTTTAATGCCTCACATGCTCTTACGATGTTCCTCCTGTTCCTCCAGATTACCGCACAAGAGATCTCAAAGCTCCAGACCGAGTACGGTCTCCAAAACTCTCGCAACTCCAGCCCTCCCCCTCACACACGGTCCCTCCACCAAGAAGAATCTTATTCCTCCCAGGCCCCTGCAAGCGACTCAGCATGCAGCAGCATAAGCATCATGGACGAGGCTGATGGCCGCGACAAGGCTGCCAGCTGCAGCAGGGCGGGTGTGCAGCAGCAGGAGCAGTGTGTTTCTGTGATAGCATCGTCGGGCCCTGCGGCACTCTCCATTGAAGGCGCAAGGCCAGAGCCAGGTGCTTTGGATGCAGTTCTGACACCCCCACAGCGCGTCGCCGGCGGTGAAGGTCTCAGTGCAGCACCTAAAGCACTACAAGAACAAGAACAAGCAGGTTCTCAGCAGGGTGTGGATGCAGCTGCCAGCCCATGGTGGGGAGCCCCTTCCTCTGGCCAAGTGGAGGTCCATGAAGAGTATCAAAAACGGGCAGGCCCCTCTATCAGCAGCAGGGGCCAGCAGGAGGAGGTCCAACGGCTACAGGTATATTCATGCTTTTGTTCTGCGTTTGACCTGCCTGGGTCTGAGTCCGTTTAAGTACCCTTTGAGTCTGTGTACCTGTTGGGTGCGAGTGTGTGCGTTTTGTTTAGTAGAGTTCACATTGCGTCAAGGGATTGACGGTGTGTGTGTTGTGTGTGTGTATGTGTGTGTATGTGTGTGTGTGTGTGTGTGTGTTGCAAATGGTCATGCTTCAGTGCTTATAATTGGCCACAACGATCATTCTACGTGCAGGCTCGCACAGCTGAATTGTCTGCCGAGGCTGAGAAGCTCCCCCGCTTGCGCAAGGAGCTAGTGCGGTATCAGGCAGCAGCCTCCGAAGTGCGTGTGCTGGAGGCACGCATAAGGGAGGAGCAGCTCAAGCATCCAGAGGAACGGCTACTTCTGGAAAGGTGTGTGGGACCTTGAATCATGCTTGGAATCGTTGTTTGTGTTTTTGCAAACGTGGGTGGTGTCTGTTGTCTGTGCATCAGATTGCGTTCGTTTTGCAGTTGTTCATCAGGCCTTATGTGTATTTGTGCTTCCTGTGGTCGCAGCCATTTCTGGACACACAATTCCGAAATCTGGTAAACACGTCCATCCAGGCTTGTTTACACATTTCCCCTCACTTTATGAGATCAGGAGTAACAAAATGTGTTGCTCCCCCCCCCCTTATTGTGCCTGCTTCCCCTAGATCATCCACTGCAAACTCTTCCATGCATTCTTGATCCCCAGCAAACACATCTCCATGACGCTGTGCATGTACAATGTACAGACTACAGAATCAGGAGCGTGAGCTGACGCTCCGTGCGGGCTCGCTGTCTGAAGTTAAGGCGCGAGTGCAGCAGCTCTCAATGGTAGTGATGGAGGTGAGGAAGTAGTGAAACTCTGCCTCAAGGTTTAACAGATTTACATGTTTGTCAAGAATGAAAGGGGGACTCGTACAAAAACTCCTGTAATTGCCTCCATAGCAATTATTTAGTAAACCCTCGTATTGTCATGCAGCTGGGTGACAGAAATGTCCATACACATGCACATAACACACACCGCTATGGCATCTATATCACTCTGATCTTCCTGCTGAAGGCCTCACTTTTGCACAAATGCATGTACGGTTTTTGCTCTCTTACCTTTCCTGCTTCTGGTTGGACGGTGTATGGTTGCTGGGTGATGCAAACTAGACGAAGCAGGGAAAGCGAGTGAGCAGCCTGCCGACCCTCGTTACCAGGCTACACCAGTTCCCAAGCAGTTGCACGAGGCACACCCGCTACTCTCTTGCTTTTTATGATTTTCACCTTTAGGCTGAGACTTAAACCAGCTTAATTTTCACGCGTTTTCGTACGCTCGCGGCCGCTTCTCTGCCCTGAGACCTTTTTGGCGTGAGCCTATTAGAGTTGCCCACAAGTCACACCAGGGTCCACCATACCGTTTTGGATTTCTAAGTCGATCAGCTTTGCTAACGCCATTGCCGCCTTGGAACTTCAGCCCAAGGCCCCAAGTGCAACGACGCACAAGGCACCAAACCATTATACCCTTCTAAATATCTTCAGGTCGACCAGCTTGAGTCTCGCTTTGCTGCACTGTCGCCCATGGCCAGCCGGCTGCCCGTGCTACGTGCCCAGCATGAGGTCATGCTTGCCAGCTGCAACGAAGTTGAGCAGCTAGAGGCGCAACATTCCGAGCTGAAGCAGGTGTATGCAGTCACGTTGCATGTGTGGCAGTGAAAAGGTCCAGTGTGAGTTTGGAGAGACATCGAAAGGCTGGCGATGTGCGCATGGTGGTAACTGGGTTATGATGTGTTGGTGAGGGTCTGTGGAGTGTGGGTGTACAAAGGTAGTGCTGAGGAATGGCAATTGACAGTATGGATCCTAATCAGGAGCGTTCATACTTTCCATTCTGGGTGTGAGTAATATTCACATCCAAATTCTCTCTGGCATGCAGACACCAATGAAACACAAGCGCACGGGCCCAGAGTGTTATAAACCAGAGCAGTTTTGGCTGGTATTCTTGTGTCCGTGCAGGATGTTTGTCATGTCCCTCTAGCCAGGAGTGTGTGCAAAGTCTGACAGATGTGCATGCCTCTCTTTCAGATGGCACATGCACACATGCACTGCACGCAATACTCCAGCTAGCAGTACGAACAGAACAAGTACTTGCGCTGCACCACTACCACTGCTTTGCTATTATACATATTAATTGTATGCAAATGATGGAATGAGATGATTTACAAGATCAATGTACACGTGCGCTGCAGGTTGTGTCCCAGCGCAGGCGCCTGCAGATGCAGATCAACGTGCTCCAGCCTCAAGCAGAGGGGGTGGAGATGTTGCGTAGGCGCCTTGCTCAGATCCAGGATGATGCAGGTGAGCCAAACTCGTGGAACCTGGACGTAATGCCAGCCTGTTCTCACACTGTGCCATTCACCTTGCCAGCACTCTCACACATTGTGCTTGGTCACCCCACCTGCTGCCCCAGCCGCATGCATTTGTGCGCACCCAACTTTTGCATGACGTGCCTAGTTTATATGCACACCAGTACATGTGATAAGCCGCCTGCGCACTCAACTGCTGCATTACGTGCCTATGCACACCTGTACATGTGTGGGTACTTTTTGTGACATGCCCCACAACACACACAATATGCACACGTGTACAGCCGAGGCGAAGGAGCTACAGGCAGCTTTGCTGCTGCACACATCTGCGGGCGCTGCTGCTGGGCCGGAGCTCGCGGTAACACCCAGCCGGGTGAGAGAAAGAGAGAAGAGCATGGGTGGGATCCTTTCACCGCCCAGCAGGGAGTCAGATCCGGGCAAGATTGCGGGGCAAGTGGGGACCGTTGCAGCTTCACCACTCTCACCAGTGGCAGGGGCAGCAACTGAAGCATCAGCAGGAGTAGCAGCTTTGGCCGCAGATGCCTTGAAGCATGAGGAGGGGTTGAAGCAGCAGCAGCAACAGCAGCAGCAGGTGCGGTTGAATCCTGCATATAAAAGTACATTCATTACATTACAATGTCTACTCAACCCTGGTGCTGGAAAACTTTTCGTCCTGGCCTGCTAGCACGCAGCGCCCCCAAGTACAGCATTCCAAGACAGAAGAGGAGCATGCACGAGAGTGGAAGCGACACATAACCTTGGACTGTGGCCTCTTTTGATTGCGTGGCCTTGACCAAATGTAAACACCCCTCCTTGCTCTCAACTCGAATTTACCTTTAAAAACCACAGGCTCACCAAGTCCCTGGCCAGACCTCACCCTTCAAAAACACTGCAGCAACAGCAGCAGCAGCCGCCAGTAAACCAGGACTGCACCAAGTAATTGGTGCACGCTCGCCCTCCCCTACCCCTTCCCCACGCACCCCACGCCACGATCTGTTCATGACGCCTTGTACCAGCTTTCACTCCGTCTTGTCCACTCCCGAGCCAGAGCCCGCACTCGGAATGCCCCCTCTCACGTCTCAGTCTTTACGGCGACCTTCAAGGTCAGGATATGAGCAGGGACGTCACCCTCGCATCAACCTCAGCATCAACGTTTGTGAGCCGCCTGTGTCATTGGCCATTCACGTGGAACACCCACTGCCAGGCATACCTGCTGCGGTACGAGTCTTTGTGGTATGAGCAATCAAGGAAAAAGACGGTTTATTGATGAGCTTTCATTGCGGACAATTTTGCTCCTTTTGTCGGTGGTCTCTGGCAAACAGTTTTGCTCCATTTTATATAACAAGAGGGTCCTCATGCATAGAATGCCAGTTTTGAGAAAGGACAAAAGTTAATGGTGCACCAAAGGACATTTCAAGGAAAAGTAATCAAAACGGGGAGCTAATGGCCAGGAAAGCATATTTACACATGGATTTCCCTGAGTTTTAGACTTTAAGGATCTGAGTATTGAGTATACATATTGAGTATACAGGTATACATATTAGCGTTTTTGGTGTTTTACCCAATATTCCATTACATGGACTTTCTACTTGAACAGCAAAGCGGTGCAGGTGCAGCGTGGTTTCAATGTGTGTGATGACTTTGTGCTTTGATTAGTATTCCTTTGCTTCACACAGTAATGACAGGCAGCATGGGTTAATCATAAATCAGGTAGACCCAAGAGAAAGGGGTACTTCTGAAGGTCTCAAGTCCAGCTTCTACAGCCATAGGTGTGTTTGTACAGGTATGTGGTATGAATTGTGTACAGGTATATGGTATGAATTGATAATTGATTTTAGAATCGGCAAATAAATTCTACAATATTGCATGCGGGCATCAAAGCAAACCGAGACCACGCCTGTGCTCTCTGTCAAGCATTTGTTGAATTTAGATATCTTTCCGTTTCTCTATAACAAGTTTTTTGGCACAAGTTTTTTAATGCACAGGGCAGGAGGTGATCTGGTGCAAGGCAGCGTTGTATTTTTGCAAGTGCTTTTATTAATTGCTGCAGGCGGACGTGAACTGCAGGAGGCAGGAGATGGAGTGGCATGGATTTAATTGAACACAAATTGCTTGTTATCCTGCAGCCGCAGAAGCACACCTTTTGTTCACGTGCAGGTGCTTGCCAGGCTGCAAGAGGCAGGAAATGCTGCCGCACAGAGCGCAGCTGCACTGGCAGAGATGGATTGTTTGGACAAGCACAGGATAGGTGTGCGCTTGCTCCCTTTGCTCTGCACCAAAACAACAGATGGCGCTAAATTTGCCTAGGGAAGGGTGGAAGTGTCAAGGGGAAGGACGGCTCTGGCTGGTGTTGTTTGCTGTAAGTGCTTGACGCAAAACTCTTGCTCAGCCCCTAAAAAAAAGCATTGCAGCGGTGGGCACACAAATGTACACAGCTTGCATTTCTAAGCACAGACTTGCATTTTCTGAACACCACCAACAGGATTGGAGGCCAGAATTGAGGCACTGAGGACCACTCCTGCGGCCTTAGAAGTATTGGGCTTGCAGCAGCACTTATTGGAGCTGCAGCAGAAGGAGGTTGCACAGCTAGAAACACAGGTGCAAACAAGTGTGTTCGTGTGATTAATAAGTTTATTACGTGCTGCTGTCTGATTTGGCGCCTATAGGCTGGAAGCGCAGGATTTGCTTTGCCTGGTAATCTTGAGCAGAAGGAAACAGGCAGAGGTGCGGAACTTGGTGAACGTGGATTTTTTTGTGGGCCATCATCCATCATTGATGAGCTCCCAATCAGTCAGAGTTCTAGTAATTTGCAATCTGGGTGATAGGTTCTATCACATGAAAGCTTCCTTAAAAGGATGCGCACCTAAAGGAGCACTTGCGTTCTGGCTACCTCTCTCCTCAATAGATCTTACAACCAGGGCACTTGCTTCCTCAGCTGCTTCGTTGACTACTACTTAACACACAATTGCCACAACTTTATTGGTCCCACATGCCACTTAGTTTGCAGCAGGCTTGTAGGTGTGCATTGTGGCCTTTGCACAAACAGTGTGTCATCCCCCCCCCCACCTGAATTCATGTTCCGTGCTTCCCATGCAGGGGAAAACAGCATCACCCTTTATAACTGACAAAATGCGTGTCTAGGATGATACAGAACAGCCGCAGCACCCTTTGTAGACACATGCTTGAAAAGATTTGCCAAATAAGTACACATGCATCGGTACAAGCCACGCTGTTTTGGGGGAGGGGGGTGCATCCGTGAGTATTTGCAATACCTGTACAGTTTTGGTCTGTTTTTGATGCAATTTCAGGTTGCAAGTCTTGCAGGGGTGGGGGAGCGGCTGTCCTCTTTAAGATCAGAGCGTGCTCGGCTTGAAGGTCTTGCAGATGAGGTGCGAGAGATCACAATGCAGTCCTGCAGGGTAGCTGCAGTCTTGTTGGGGTCTTGCAGATGAGGTGCGAAAGGTCACAACATAGCCCTGCAGGACAGCTGCAGTCTTGTTTGGGCACATCAGAGTTCACAAGCAGGGTAGCTGCAGTCTTGTTGGGGTCTTGCAGATGAGGTGCGAAAGGTCACAACGTAGCCCTGCGGGACAGCTGCAGTCTTTTTTGGGAATTGTTTAAGGTCATGTACGGATCCACTCTTGTCTTTGCTGTAGTTCAAGTTGTGGGAAAGTATTGGCTTGATGCAGCCCTTCAGGATAGCTGCGTGTAAAACACTGCACTGAATGCACAGGACACCTTGCCTGTGTGCACTTGTGTATTAAGAGCAAGCGCATGATAGAACACGAGCAGGGCTTACTACACCTCTGTGTCCCTTCCTTGGCGGGAAAGGATTGGTGCATGTGTCAAGGTTAGAATTGACGTGAGCAAGGCTTGCTCAGTCCCTGTTGCTTATGCCATACATACACTTTTCATTGTCCTCTCCCTCTCCCTCCTGCTCCACACTCACATTCTCCTTCACCTGTGTCATGCCCTTCCTTGCATGCAGGTGTTTGAGGCGGAGGCACAAGTCGAGGAGGTGCAGGCTGTGAGGGATTTGAGAGTGCAGGCCAGGGTAGCCAGGCAAGAAGCAGAGGCAATGGAGGTGCAGGTGAGTGAGAGAGACCGAGGTGGAGGTGGATGAAAGAAGTGATTTTTGAGGTTGATCGGGGCGGGCTGAAAGGGTGAGATGGCCGGGGGTGGAGGTGAGAGTGCAAGAAGTGTGTATTTTGCAAAATAAGGAAAAAAGGTAAAGATGGGGCACCTCGTATGCCAGTAAGGCCCTGGTAAACATTGGAGCAGTTATGTAGAAAGTTTGGCGACGCCTTAGTTTCAATGCTGCACAGAATGCTTCATGTCAGGCTTCACAATGGCACCTTCTAAAGAACACGTGGTTGCTTACATGTGGACAAGCTATGCTGAAACGCGTATTCCGGAATGCTGTTGCTCACCCACGACCCACGGCAAATTGGCAAATTTGTGGCACATTTAGGTATGGCCAAAACGGTACATATTACTGTACATATGACCAAATATTTTGGATTTCCCTGACAAATACACCATATGTAAATGAAAACCAATGTTAGAGGCCAATCCTGCCAACGTCCTGCACGCTGTGTGTGCTTGTAGTTGGTAGAAATGCAACTACGATACCAGCAGTTTGAGACTGCCGCCAAGACTGTTCTACTTATTGGCAAAATGCAGATCGCTGCGCTGGAGGTAGAGGCCTCACATCTGGAAGCACAGCACGCCAAGCACAGCAGCGTCTCTCAGCGTTTGCTGGCGCTGCGTGCTGGAGCGGCAGAGGTGATCTCAGAATATGTGGATGCACATATAATTCATAAAACTGGAACTCAGATCTCTTACTAGACTGGGATTTTTGCAGTGCTCATGTACACCAGCTTCGTGCCTGATGCAAGCCAAGTCACTTTGGCTAATACTTGAATGAGACAAGTGGAGTGCTCTCCCTTTCTGTTTTGCAATGAGTTGTATTCATCTAAGACAAACAGTGGCACCTGTGTCGGCCAAATTGCAGACTGCATCTGTATTCAAGCAAGGGCTCAACTCAATCCCTGAAGACTGAAGAAAAAGCAAAATTTTCTAGCTGCTGCTGCAATCGAATATGAGAACACGCGAGATTGTTTGCAAATGCTTTATTTTGAATACGCAGGTGGAAGGGCTGGAAAAAGAGGTTGCAGCTTTGGCAGGGACGGAGGTAGTCTTGGCTAAGTTGCACAGCAGGAGACAAGAGCTTGCGGCTAAGGTAAATGCCAGTTCTACTTAGGTTGTTCAATGCTATCACACATGTATGTCTCTGGTGTTAACATACAACGAGAAATTTTGGTAGGGAAGCCTTCATTTTCACGTATGGGAGGGTGGAGAAATGCAGTTCGTGCCAGACTTGACCCATTTAGCTCTATCCACCTGAAGCATGCACCGAGTTTGACCTCAGGGTCATTATCTGTGCAAAGCAACACAAATGCCACTACTGGCGCCTTTTAACTTACTCCGAGGTCAAATCCATTTGAGTTCCTTTTTGTCGATTCCTGTAGAGCTGTGCGGCTAAAGACAGTTGCTTTCAGATCTAAACTTCGGCACGTCCTTCCTTCCTTCAAAACCTGAGTAACAGCTCGCTTCCTAGTTACTTCCCTTCCACCTAATCCAAGGCCATTAATATGCGGGCTTGCACCCCACTCACTCATGCCACTTGACTCACAGGCCGCAACAAAGCCAGGACTTGAAGCTGGGCTTGCTTTAGAAATGGAGACGCTGCGTGCAACTGAGAAAGAAACGGCGGCTCTGCTGCAGGGTTGTAATGAGGTGTGAGGAGCCAAAGAGTTTAAGAACCTGTTTACATTTGCTGGTCTTTGTTTGCTGTTGTAGCGGGTAGCTGCCCTGTAAGTCTAATGGTCCATGGTCACGCCAGACTCCTCAGGGTTGCAGGTTCAATTCCGCCTGGTAGCTTAACTACTTTGCTGTCCACAGCGACGTCTCTGTTCCCTTAATCTATGCTTGTGGTGTTAACACCGCTTGCGTATGATGTGTTTAGTCTGCGCTGTTAGTGCATGTCATAGTAGGTAATAGTGTGTTCTGAGTCAGGATTTGCCTCTTCTGTTTTCAACAGTTTGGCCTGACACAATGTCTACAATGCCACAGGTATGGACAAATGTTAAGCAGGCCATGTGTGTGGAGAACCTTTGTGCTTTTTGTGACTCGCTTTGAATTCTGCATGGGAACACATTGGCTTCCTTTCAGCGAGCGCATTGGGCAAAGACCCCAAACTCCACTCCAAACATGTGCTCACACTTGCCTGAGGCCCACACAAATGCCTGCAGGAGGATGGGTCCCAGCCAAATGCCCAGGTGCAGGCCCAGGTGCAGGAGCTACAGCAGCAGCAAGAGCAAAAAGAGGCGCTGGAGGCCCTAAGCGACAATTTATCATCAGTGCCTCAGCAGGTTTGTGTGCAACAAAAAGACAAGGTTTGTGTGTGCTGCTGTGAGGAATATCATCCATTATTATATGCAATACTTTGCGCTGAGAGGAATGGTGCACGTTACCCTCACACAACTTTGACATGTAATCATGCACGCTTTGTCAGTGCTTTATCTTTGGAAGAAGATGCTTTGAACAGAGTAAGATTTACCGCTAGGGCCACATCCATGCTAGCCCTCACAAGACCCTTCCCTACCTCAAAAGTGCAGACAAGGAAGGTCTGGTGCTAGTAGGGTGATGCCTCAGGATGCAATGTACATTGTGCACTATAGATGAAGCGGTACGCTCAAAAACGATCTGCCTACTATGCACACACACGCGCAATTAATCTAACAGGTGGCAAAACTTGTGGCTCATGTTGAGGCCCTTAAACAAGCTGTGGCTGAGCGAGAAAGGCTGGAACGGCTTACGCTTGAGGTGTGCTTTGGATCATAAACCTGTGTTGCGATCTTGTGTGGAGTAATTGCAAAGCCTGCAGTAGGTCATTTTGATTGTTACTTAGCAGCCTTGGTTATATCACAGAGGTCAAGGAAGGTAGATAAAATGATTTAGCAGAGCAGCTGTACCAAGTTCTGCATGCTTCTGCAGCATCGTGCATTCAACTATAACCCTCAGCAGAAATCTTCATACCTAGTACATATTTCACGTTCCTTGCTCTCAGCTCGAGGAGCAGCTACGGTCGGGTTTTGGAACCGCTGGCGGCTTAGAGGGCGCACGGAACAGGCATCAGCAAATGCAGGCGGCTGTAGAGGAAGCACGCACCCTGAAGTCAAAGGTAAGGTATAGGAGTGTTTATACGTTGCCAGTAAGCAATGCTCAACTCTTTTTTGGTGCCATAGCTTTGAGCCTACTTATGACTGCATGTGCATGCCAAAAAGGCTTCGCCATAAAGATAGAGGGTGTTTATTAGGTTATACAGATATAAGACTTGTCCTTGGCTTGACAAGCACAACAGGACTGGTTACACTATTTTTGTAAACAAGCTACTTGAAACGATCATCATCCTCTGTCATACATACATACATACATACATACATACATACATACATACATACATACATACATACATACATACATACATACATACATACATACATACATACATACATACATACATACAGACAGACAGACAGACAGACAGACAGACAGACAGACAGACAGACAGACAGACAGACAGACAGACAGACAGACAGACAGACAGACAGACAGACAGACAGACAGACAGACTCACACACAGACACACACACACACACACAACGCACACACCATTCGCAAGCACATGCACCGCACGCACGTACACAACACGTTATTTGAGAGCTGGTACCACCAATCTACAGACATCGGTAGAAAGAAATGGAGTTTTGTTCTTGGAATGGAGCATGTTTGGTGGCTGCTTCATTGAAATGCATTGTTTCCGCATGTTTGCTTCTCAATTCATCAAAATATTACAGCGTGTGACAAACACCATGTATAAACTCATTGTCTTGCCATTGATCGAGCCAACCAAACCTCCTATATCTCCCACTTGATCTCCCACTTGATCTCCCACCTGGAGACGCCTTGCCACCAACTTTTTGTCCACAAGAGAAGGAACGTCGGTACCACTCATAATGTAAGAGGCAACTCGACCACCATAAGCAAGCACGCCATTTAGCTTGCATTTCTACACCTAGCTCTGAAAGGAAACATTGTATTCTTAGATGATCTGAAACTCATTTATCTAGAAGTCGCCTCCGTCCGCAACCCTCCCCCCTCCAACACTGACCACCCTCACTACCTGCATTACCAGACCACTTACGAGCCTAGGCATTACCGGTTCCACG
>Ga0307963_1003619_pt1 | contig 12305 bp, 13 predicted proteins | sample OrgLakmetagen594_FD_201829 | JGI IMG/M metagenome (GOLD analysis project Ga0307963, IMG submission 201829) | Saline water microbial communities from Organic Lake, Antarctica - #594 | ecosystem: Environmental > Aquatic > Non-marine Saline and Alkaline > Saline | place: Antarctica: Organic Lake...
TCTGGCCTCCTTCTCTTCTTGAAGCTGCCTTTTTTTTTTTTGCTATAGCTCAACTGCCCTCGCTGGCGGATATAGCTGTGTAACCCTTACCCTTACCCTTACCAGCACAGACTTTACTCTTACTTTTAGCAAGCACAACAAGTGTTTGGTTCATAAAGCAAGTATAAATCATGATATGCAGGTGGCTTCCACTCCTGTAGTTACAATAAATTCAAGTCAATGCTAACATTAAATGCCTGCAATGGAGTCAATAATGACACGGTAGCCCTCCAACACGGGGGCATGACTCCTGATGGCGTCGCACAGCAGCGTCATGTCATTCTGATCTAAGTTTGGCTGCTTAGACAGCCACAGCAGCAGGTGGATATCAGAAAGGCGCTCCTGCAGAGTAGGCGGCACCAGGAAAAATGAGGAAAGGCAGCAGAAAGCAACCGTCTAGCAATAACCTGTTATTTGTCACGTGGGCATAGCTGTTTTGTCACGTTGGCATAACTGCATCCTAAATTAAGGATTTTTTACCCAGCTAGTGATAGGCAGTCATGGAAGCGGCATTGATATTGCTTGAAACCCTTTAAAAGCAGAGAATACGCAGGCAGTAAAAACCACATTCCACATCGATTAAGGAAAAGATAGCCACGTGGTAACGAGAACCGTAAAACTCCTTTACCAGCAGACCAAAAAGGCCCAGTCAGAGAGGAAGCTACTTTCTGTGTGAATCATTTGCAATCATTCCTCTTATAACCTATAACCAAACGTACCACATACGGCTGAGAGGGGCCTCCCATTTTTAATGCAGCTCGCAGCTCTCCCTTGCCCTGCGTGTCAATGTGTGGCGAGCAAGAATCAAATCTACCAGTTATTTTTTTATTTTGTTATTTAGCACAAATTGTACACACACAGTTTATACGGACAGCAATTTACTCAAATCAAACACTCAGCGTGTCATTTAACATAGGAAGCCTGTCAAGGAAGCGTGTCATTCAAAATGGGAAGCGTCAACCACAATGACATCACTGGAAAGTCATCGTGGGGACAATCACGTTTAGATTTTGCTGGAATTGTTGGTCGATTTAATTATTTTTCCAGGCCAACACTAGCTGCAAGCAAACCCCAAGATCACTCTGCCAGAGACTACTTGTACACAACAAACGCGTGAGGGAACTATGTGCAGGGTGATTGTGCGCATTGTATACAACAAAAAGTCAAAAAGTATATATGTTGGCCTATACTTGTAGTCGTTGTCTAGTTGTGATAAAATTAGAGCAGAGAACGGAATTAAGGTGGCGCGTATTGTCTATGAATGGAGAGGGGTTTTACTGTGTGCGTAGCCTTTCCGTATACAGAACATGAGTATCACAAACTACAGCTTCCATACTTCCTTTTCATACTTGCCTGAGGGATCAACCTATTCTCGATGGGGAAGTTAGTGCTCAGTGGCCCGGAGTGGTCCAGGATCTTCACAGCACACAAGAAGTAGTCCACATCTGCTTCACTGGCATCTCTGCCTGCAGGAGGTAAGAGCGTGGAGTTGTAATTGGATGAGGGTTAAATGCAAGGAACAACAAAAAAACAAGGGCAAAAAACAACGCAGTGTAAACCACTCCACGACATCATATTCGAAAGATAGCCTTAAAGACTTACGCAGAGTAAACCAGCCCCCATATCATCATCGAATACAGAGCCATATCTAAGGGTGGGTCATGACCTCGCCAAGACTCGCTAAGTGCAAGGCTCGCCGAGCCTTGGCGAGCCTCTTTCCTGGTGTTGAGGACACTCGTTGGCCAGCGAGGGTGTCCACTTTTTGGGAGGAATCAGCCCCATCTCCCCAAAATTCCCCAAAATTATTTATAATAAATGAGTTTCAATTCAGCCAATAACATATCAGACTGATGAAGAGGATTTTAAGAGTATGGACTTGGATGGGGAAGGGGTTGTCATCTATGGCACTCAGTCCTACAATGGAGAGTCCCCAACATCTGATGATGTCTTCCAGCACGTCAAGGGCTGCAAAGAGAAGGGTAAAACTTGGTGATAGCAGTGTGTGCGCCTAGTGCTCGTGTCTTTGAAGCGGAACTCTGAAGTCATCTGCCAGTTACAGTGCAAGTGCTGCGACACATTCCTCAGCCCCTCCAACCCTCCAAGGCCTGCAAGACACACTTGAAGAGCAGGAACTGCAGCGGGTACGGGGAGGGTGTCAAAATTGGGCTCTCATTCCTGTGAAGGAGCAGCCAGCAGTAGCAGAAGCAGGCCCTAGCAGTAGCACATGCAGCCCAGCAGCAGCAACAAATGGGAAGCCCTGGGGCTCAGTCAGCAGCGGTTGGACGACTTGATGGCAGGCAAGGAGAAGTCCATTGAGCACTTGGGCCTTTTTTCTTCAACAACAGCGTGCCACTCCACAACATCAACAACAGCAGCAGCAGGCACGCATGTGGGATCATATGAAGGATGCAGAGAAGTGCTTAATTGAGCTTGCGGGCGACGATGGAGCAGAGCTCAAGGCTGAACTCAGGTGTGTAGGTGGCTGCATGCGTGGGTTTTGTGTTGCAATTGTTGCAGGTGCATGTTTATATACGTTTAAAAGATAAATGTGCGTGAATGAGTGCAACCTTGTGTGAAGCATGCCGGAAAGGCAATCCAGGAAAGCACACGTGCATGCACGTGGGCGCACGCACACTCTGCATGCAGACACGTGCACAAGCTGTTTAACACCCATCTACATTACTTTCTGGTGCACGCAGCAACGCCAAGCTTCAGCCCTTCGCGCCTAAGCTCAGCGAGTTGGCACACGACCTCTCTCAGCGCTAAGTGTCAGAGAGCAGCGAGCGCACTGTCATCCCCCCAACCATCACCTGCGTCAACTTCTGGCGCTATTGGGCGAGCAAGCATGGCTTTCCAGTCTTGTCGTGCGTCGCAGCCAAGCTGCTGTGCATGCACCCCACCGTATGTGCTTGCGAGCGCAACTGGTCAGCTTGGGGCCAGCTGTACACCAAGTTACGCTCCAAGATGGCAGTAAAGGTCTGCCAAGTCTTGGTCTGCGACTTTCTGGTCTTGTTCTTGAGACAAGAACGGGTCTGCATGGACTGCAGAGCCTGACGAAAGGAGGAGGCCTGTTTTTACCTTGTCAGAATTGAATGCCAAAAAAATCTTGCAGAAATCAGAAAATGATTTTGCGGAGGTCCTGGCACGCCAAAAGAGCTCGGAACGACCGACGAGGAGGAGGCCTGATTCTGCCTTGTTCAAATTGGATGCCAGAAATTAATTGCAAAGTCGTCGGACAGATTTAGGGAGCTTCTGGCAGTCATGTGTGAGCCTGACTCAGGTCCGAAAAAGGAAACAAAACAAAAAAGACGTGAGTCAAGTCAAAATTTGGGCGGGCGGCACGCCCCTCTCTATATATAAGCTAACAACAAATAAAGTTTCGGCTCAATCCGTGCAGATTTGAGCAAGTGATTTTCTAACCGTAATTTCCAGCTAGGGCCTCCTCAGCAAGTGCCGAGCCTCGTTGAGGCTCGCCGAGCCTTGCTGACAAAATCAGTCACTCTATCTACCCACCCTTAGCCATATTGTTACAAAAAAAGGATAGTGACCTGAGCTTTGAGAGATGAAGCGGCAAGGCCTGCAAACAAACTACAAGCAACTGACATCATCGCTAGGCCCCCCTGGATGGTTGATTCTAGTCATCCTGTAGGTCCATTACGCCTTATAGCATAGGGATCAAATTTTGATCATTTCACTCGAGCTGCTAATGAGAGAATAAAGAGAGGTGTTAAAAAACAGAGCATAGCGCATATTCCATCCACCTATCAACTGGAACAGACTAGTGACCTGCACCTTGTGGTATAGTATATTTTACAAAGAAAAGTGCAAAACACACTATTGACTTGACTTCTCGGTTGACGCTAAAGCGTACCCCATATCCTTGCATCTGACATTGTACATCATACCATAAAGTGAGCAACAAACAAAGCCAAGACAATCCCTGGCTGGCCTCACTCACTGGCTATCATGACGGGGCCTTCCTGCTGGGGGTCCTGCGGATTCCTGAGCTGCACCACACCTACTGGCTTCTCGCCCTCCGGGGTTGCTTGCAACCAACCGTCCTTTGTAAGCTACACACAGGGTGTGGCAGGGGGCATCATGCAACAGTGAGCATGTGTACACTGAAATGATACTAGTTGCAGGGCCAGGATTCTGACAGTGAATGTGTGATGTGGTACGTGCGGCAATCACGCGCTGTCTTTTGTTGCTTTCTACTGATCAGGATCTGCAACACAAGGATTGATATTGACGATGAGTAGAAATTGCTGTTGCCAAAAGAGCAGAAGCGAGGAGTCATACGACTGAGACAAGTGAGCAATTCACTCACAGGGATGGTTAAAAGGAGGAGGCTCCAAACAATTCCTTACTTGCAAGTTATGGGCCACCTGTCTGAGATGCATCATCCCTTCAAACCCCCCTTTCTGACATTACGAAAATACAAAAGGCGTCTACTGACTAAATGCAGCAGCTTCTTTCTTGTACTATTCACCAGTCAAACACGTGTTGCTTGAAAAGCTTCAGGAAACAACTGACATGTGTACACTACTGCACTAACCACCTGTTTATGTATCAATTGATGGGTCAGGGATCTGAATGTATTGTGTATGTTAGGATTGGCACCTGCAGGCGACATAAATCATAAAATGTAATACAGGACGCCTGCTGTAGAACAGTGGAGTACACACTGTATTTTGCCGTGCGTGGCTGTAAACTGGAAGAATAGCCTACTGCCTAACTACCGTCTGTACACCATGCGTGCATGATGCTGGCTAAGCCTGAGTCACCTGCCCTCTTTCACACATCTGGACACCGTACTCACTTGCACGCACTGCTTGCTGCACTGGAAGGCTTCAAAGTGGACCTGTCCGGTGGGAATGTCTTCTGTGGGAGGCGTCCAGGATGCAATGACTGTGGTGCAAAATTCACCAACCTCATCCTGCCAGACACAACGGCAGAGTGTGTACATACACGAATGCTCACACCAGTAAGGCACGCCTAATGCAAAGGGGAATTACGAGAAGAGGGCATGAGAGATGCACAAGAAATAAATAGCTCTTACTATAAGGTATTGCTTAAAGGCTCCTTCTTGGGGTGCACTCACTTTTCCGTGGAAAATTGTGCTGGTTTACACTATTACACTATGCTAGGCAAGGAGGGAGGTAGAGGAAGTAGTGTAAACAATTGTTTAGGAGGAAGTCCTCCTAAACAAGCATTACCTCCCTCCTTGCCTAGCATAGTGTGTGTGTATGCATGTGTTGTGTGTGTGTTACTGTGTGTTTATATGTGTCATTCCGTGCCTGTGAGTGTGCGTATAATTGAGTGTGTGTATGTAAGCGTGCGTATAATTGAGTGTGTGTATGTAAGCGTGCGTATGTGTGTGTGTGTGTGTGGATAGCAAAAAGTGTGTCCACCGTTATGAACACCATACCTGCATGAAGGCAGCTTGCTTCAGTTCTTCAGTATGCATTATGAAGTCCCGTTCCTCTGTGCTCTGGTTGAACACCCACCCAACCTACAGGCACATCCAGAGGACAGGCCAAACATGACGTAAAAGGACAATCAATGACAGGGAATTAGTGACAAGCCAACAAAGCTGTACGACGAAGAACAGTGGTCGAGCAGAACAGAGAAATGACAGAACCCAAAACTGACTCTAAGAACAGACTAAAGTCTGGTTTTGCTCTCAAAGATGTCTGCAAACACCTGTCATTCAATCAAGATGGACTATTATGGTTCTCCCACCTTTTTCATGCCCAGCTGCCCCGCTAAGAACTCCACCTGTTTCTCTTCTTCTGAATTTCTGCAACAGACAGCAAATCGAATGGAAAAAGAGGTAGAAATTGTTGAACTGATACATCTAGCACAACCGGGTTAAAACATTTCAGGCCTTGCCTTTGAGAGAGCTTGGATATGTGACGTCACTGCTTATTCTTGAAACTGAACATGATTCAGGAAAGAGAAGTTCATACCTGTGTAGGGTTAAATGTAATGAGCTTCCTTCTTGTGGGGGCTCGTAAACAAACTCGCACTGCAGAAGTGAATATGAAGGTGGATGGAGCAGCAAATATATGGTGAAGTCTGCAGAACAAAGTGGACAAAACCGTTGCAGCTTGCCCTCTGCTTCATCAAACATCGTGCACATTTCATAATGCATTGCAGTGTGCAGACACAAGCAACAGAGCATGTCCATGCGTTATGTGCAAACATAATTCACTGCACGCTGCACGCTAGTGCTGCTACAGATGCACGGGCACTCGCAATTTCAAGTTTACTTCTGAGAGCTGCAGAGGTGTGCTGATGTCAGCGCTGCCATTTTGGTATGCGCTCGCAAAGCTACACATGCTCAGGCAGCTTGTGCATTTTGAAGGGGTGCAGCATGGGCAACAGGATGACCACGGTTGGCGGGTACTGTATTACTACCCTGAATGTGACCATGTCACTTGGCTCCCCTGCCAATAAAAAAATAAGAGTGATGGTACTGGCCAGCCCTGAAATGGCCTTCACCTTTGCATTCATCGCCTCGTCCACCGTGCCGTACATGATGCCACCTCTTTTGATGGAAAATGCAAGGGCACCTGCATGTAGAGCGCAGCACAGCTTAGATTGGCATGGCCGGACCTGCATGCAGAGCACAGCACAGCTAAAATTGCCACGGCTCAAGCTGCATAACCATGCGTGGTAGATCGTCATCTGTGATGCACGGTGCGTCCCATCAATAGTCTTGGCAGGGAATCGTAGCAAACTGCCTCCTTGTTGGGTAACAGACGTACACACAACATTGGTCGTCCATCTTTAAACGCATGTAATTAGATTCAAAATTAAGACCACCACTCTGGACATGCCACTGGTTCTAAGGCAAGCAGCCCACTCTAGTTATAATAAACCTCAGATCGGCCACCCACTTTGCACATACGACTGGAACTGGTTGGCTGCATCCCTATCAAAAGAGAAAGAGGCCACTGCTGCCTCCTCCTGCCGTGAAACACGTGGCTGCTTGGCGGCAATCTCCGCTGCCGTCATGGCATGTCCCAAGGGGCGTGCTGTGATAAGGCAGTGCAAATGGAACAGCAAGACTATGGTGCATGCAGGCACAGGCGGCAATGAAATATAGAACTGCACAGTCACGCTGGCAATGTAAGCTATGATAGCTTTGCTATCATTTTGTGCAGGTGTGCCTGCCTCAAGGAGCGCACTGCAGTGTACGGCACGACGCAAGATGCCAACCATGGACAAAGTCTGGCACAATAAAACAGAGTGCTGAACCTTCGCGAGTGAGCACAAGATGGGACCTCGTGCACTAGCCAGAAGAGTATAGAAATTGCACTACTGGACTCTAGCCACTCACAAAGCTGGAAGTCACCATCACCTTGACATGCATCAAAAGAGAGTGTGGTTGCGCCTTGTAAAGCAAACAGAAATGCACAAGACGACATTCTTTTGCTTTTTAAAGTGCTGGAGCTGCGTGTACTAGCTCAAGGGTTACACTTTCCTATCTGCTGTAGCCTTGCCCAGCTTGGACTAGCAATTAAATAAAGCAGTAGCAAGTGTGACAAGGAAGCTGCAATAGGGCCTTTCTCACCATCTAACCATGATCTCTTGTAAGCGGGCTCCACTTGGCGCTCCCCGCTGAAAAGCAAATGTGCATCAACTCCTTGTCGTTTGTGGATATCCGTGTGCGGGCGTGCTCATGTATTTGCAGGGTATACCTCAAATCCTTCAATGAGGAGATGTATGACCAAATGGACTGCACACTACCGCTCACTCACTCACTTCTACCTGCTCTGCTACACAGAAGCAGAAAAGCAAAGGGACGGGGCTTCAAGGTTGTAGGTGCAAGGGAATTACCTATACAGCATGTAAAGCATGTCTCCATGGTTGACTCCCAGAGACTTGATGCCCTTAGATCCATTGGCCAAGTCCACCATGTCCTGCGAGCACACGACGGAGGAGGATGCACATGCCTGCGAATCCACCTGCCATTTGGATTTCGTTCTGCAGCAACAGCTGTGTTAGAGCTTGGTCGGCAGGTGATGCCGCACACACTGTCATGCTGCACAGGGACCCACAAGAGCAGAGAGCACTTGTATAGGTGCTAACATGAGCTTAATGAAATGCAGTACCTGAGGGGCCTTCGAAGTCAGCAGCGCAGGGTTCTTGGACAGATGCATTTCATGGAGTGGGATGTTCAACTTTTGATTGATGACCTGCATCATTAAGTGCAAACATGGAGCATCGTTTTTTCTTGGTTAGCATTGCGTTTTGTGTGTGCTGCTAACCACACAGCTACCTTTACAACTGGTTGTGTACACATGCAGACATTTGTACCACACCTGCTTTAGCATGGCCACTGTGGCACTGTCATCCACCTCCACCCTTTCCAAGCCATCTCGGGATCGCAGACGCAGGATCATGTGGGGGAGAACGTGTAACTCAATGCCACGAACAAAGGGAGGAGCTGATCAAGCGGATACCTGATAGGAGGGATAGGCAGTTGTGAACAAGTGCAAATTGCTGTGACACACTGCTGGGAAGCGGCAGGGCATCGGCTTCGCGCAGTAGGTCTGTCCTTATATAGACGAGGGTATTCGTGACAGAGCAAGAAACACAGAAGAGCGCTCACCAGTCTTTAATGCAATGCTGTCAAGTGGTTCCCCTTGAGGCTAGTAATTTTCAAGGTTCATGCATGCCAAGGATTGGGGTGATAACCCACCTCGCAGAGAGCACGAGGGACAGTCCCAGGCCAGAATGTGCCCTTCACTTCCTTTTGTATGTATCGTGTTATAAATTTTAAATATATCGAGCGCTGTAGCTGTATGTTTATTTTGGATTTAGTGAGGTCCTATAAGGTATTATAATTGTAAAACAATGGCAAGTAAAGCACATTCAGTCAGTCCTCGACACCTGACCAGCTGGAGAACTGTCGGGCCTCTCCACTTATGCAGAGCGTCAGGAAAGCAACAAAGCAGTCCTCCACCACCCAACAAAGGACCAGGATTAAAGGAGGAGATTAGCAGGTGAACGTGTGTGTGATCATTGCCACACGCGTGCACATGCCCTCCACACGCAAATGATAGCAATTGACTTGACCTACACGCATGCTTCAACGATTGGTATGCCATTCATCGCAGCCAAGTGAAAAGCAGGAAATACATGGTGCACGTCTACTACATTGATGAGCACGCACCCTCAACTCGTCATCCGCAGATTATTCAAACAAGCCCGGAATCAAGTGGACAGCAATCCTGCAAGTGCTAGGAGCAGCGGAAGAGTGCAGCCACGCACTCAGCAACAAAATAAAATTCAAAAAGAGGTGAGCCCCTTGCAGAATTGTAGGCTTTGGGCTAGCACAGGCGTGCGTGGCCACTACGCACATGCAATGTATTTTGGGCAAGCACCGCTTTTCTTGTACGGAATGCAGGAGTCCTACTTGGTCAATATATGGAGCAGCGAAAATTTTCCAAAGCTCGGAGGGCTTCTCACTGTGATAATACTGATCATTATTCTGAGCAACCCCCCCTAGGGCCCCATACTTGGTGGAGTGAGGTAACAAATTGAGGCTGTAAAAGATTGTGATGAAGAAAAGGAGCAGGGCTGCATTGCAAGTTGGATTGTATTTATGTGGTTGACATACAGGGATGATGGGCAGCCTTTGTTAAATTTTGATTGTCGTGATTCCCGGCATCATGTATTGATTAACCCATTCGTTCAGCGCTGAACTCGAACATCTGTAAAGGTACATCTTTTTTGTTTGTGTTTTGCTGTAGTATTAGGGAGCATCCAGCCCCCATTCTTTTTGCTGTGCTTCATGTAGAGGGTCCCAGGCCAGTGCCTGTGTGATCTGTGTAATTCATGATTTGACACATAACTGTTTCATTGCCAAAGAAGGAAAGCTGGGTAGGCTCCACATACCTTTAGTCCACAAATGTCAGTTGTTAGAAGTATAAAAAAAGCCAGCCAGTTTCAGAGCAGAGGATCCGTCGCAGAATAAGGAAAAAGGAAAATAAGGGTCAGGACAATGCCAAGAAGTCTTCTGAAAACCACGCTGCAGCATACAAAGAAAACATGAATTAATTCCCAAATGCATCCCTGGTGGTGTGGAGGCCTGTCTACGGCTCCCAGCCAACCACCTAATCCTTCCTACACACGCTCCCCCTTCTTTGTTCCTCAGGCTTTCAAGCACTATTAGTCGTTTTGCAGACCTGCGTCCATTGCAGGGACCTTATTATTCATACCCCCTGTTTTGTTGTTTCCTTCTTTTCTAGTCCCTTGCTAGTGGTTTTTGGTCAAGGGTTACATTGCTTCAAATTCCCTTACAAGGGCTATACATTTAAACATTTTATGTCGTTTTTAGCTGTAGGTTACTCCTTTTTCTCTTTCCACTTGAAATGGTCCTATTTAGGTTTCTGTGATGAGGCCCCCCAAAATACCTTATGCACGTCCACACTAGCTAGATGCTGCTTGCTTTGGCATGCCTGTACTTGAAGAAAAAAACGGTTTGCAGCTGGAATTTTTCCTCAAAAGGTGCCTACAGAAGCCTAGAAACCACTACCTAGCTACTTATTGAGCCATGAAAATACTCCTTTTTGCTTGCACCTTTGAGGACTTCTCGGCAGTCCGACTTTACATCATGACGAACGAGTCAACACTAGATTTTCCCAGAGAAGAGATTTTCCCCTTTATTTTCCAGCTTATGTGTATACAAGGGTATACAAGTTGTGGGTATATTTATAGCTATCTGATCAGCCTAACAATCTGGCTGAAGTTCATCCTCTATAGTAACCATCGTCAAGCAACAATACACCTTCTAATTGTTTACAGGCAATAACGCCATGCTCTTCCGGCACTGCTTTCGTGTCTGCAGATTTCATTCATATCAAGCTTCTAAATTTTGCTCCTGGGTCATGTATGGAATGTGCACCCTTATGTACTGAGGCGCATAGTACAATGTCAGACGCATGCTTGCATTGGCGGTGGTATCGAGTATATGCTGCACGTATGCTACATAACAGAGCAGCAAGTGCTAGATTCCTGCTCAGGATATCAGCGGGATAGTGATGCATTGGAACAATAAAATGAAAAGAACGCAGATGGTGGTGTTAATAGTGTCGGAATGGAGTAGGAATGGATGTTACATCATTTTTTGTTCGACATCCTACCTGGAGATTAAAAACAGGAAGGGCTTTCACTGCGGATCAGGTGGTTGGGAGGCAGGAATAAAGCGGTGACAGTAAAACAGCAGGCTTTAAACCTTGTTGCTGTTGCGTAGAAAGCAAAATGATCATCGTCAAACATTTATACAGAATGATCATCGTCAAACATTTATACAGGACATACACAGCCATCTGCACAGTCGCTGCTGCAAAGCTAGCCTGTGTGTAAAATGAAATAAGTAAAACGAAAGGGTACTACTGGTAGTATACAGAAAAATGTACATAATTTTTACACTGTTCAAAAAGAGGCCAGCAGCAACAACTTTGGTGTGCAGAGGCGCAAAAAGAAATGTTGCTCATATCTGGACACCTGAAATTATGAAGACATATTGCACCTGGTGCGCATGCTCACAGTCCATGGAGCAGCTCCAACTCTATTCTTGTCCATCTTAAATGGACCTGCAATGGCAGAGGCATTGGATAAACCAGCGTGAGGAGTGGCAGAGCAGGTTACTTGTTCAAAAAGCTGCAAGTAAGCAGCGGTGACACCACAAACCATGGATCAAGGTAACGGAGATGATTGGCTGTCAGACCCAGAAGACGAAAATTATCAATAATAGACTGACACATCCTGCTTATTGGACAAGACATACAGACACTCTTTGCTGTCATCCAACAAGGGATGCTCAGTGGATAGCTACTAGCATCCAGTCCGATCCAAAATATTAAGAAATAGGCAATCATGTTAAATTTTTGAGCAGGCTCCCATGAAAAAAATTAATGGTATTTGCATTTCAAGACAGATAATGCTTAAATTTTAAATGCAAGCTGGAATAAGGAGGTTTAATAAAATGCAAGCACAGATAAGGGCTCCATTAAATGGCAGGCAAAGATGTGGTGTGCTCCTTAAAAAGGCTGGCAAAGTAATGGAGTCTACTTATCTTCGGATTTTAATGAAGCCTAAGTGGTTATGGAGGAGTTTATGGAGCCATAAAGGGGAGGCGCCTCTTACTGAAGTGATCACTGACAAAGGGCCAATACTATATCGTGCAGGCGTCATACATTGGCTCAAAAAGCCACCTTATCCAAAAGAGCGAACGCAAGCACGCACCTGGG
>Ga0307963_1003625_pt1 | contig 12295 bp, 10 predicted proteins | sample OrgLakmetagen594_FD_201829 | JGI IMG/M metagenome (GOLD analysis project Ga0307963, IMG submission 201829) | Saline water microbial communities from Organic Lake, Antarctica - #594 | ecosystem: Environmental > Aquatic > Non-marine Saline and Alkaline > Saline | place: Antarctica: Organic Lake...
GCAGTTGAGAGCAGCAGGCGAAAGGTGAGCAAGAGAGGATGGAGAGCTGGAGAAAGCATGAGAGAAGGAGCTGTGTACAAAACCGGTGTCAAGGCCGGGGCTGTGCCCCCCGCGTGGCCAAGCCATCATGGGGATCAGGAGGCTGCAGGCTTGACCTGAACCCCCAACTGCCTGATCCCCATTAAAAGCGCCATCCTTTTCTTTCTTAAAACAAACCACATTTTTTACAAGAATCAATTTCTATCACTCTTTTGATGATTTTGGTGTAGGTCGCTCTATTTAGTAGGATCACTAGCTGCGGTTCTTTCTTCTGCACACTGACCCTCGTCAACATAGACTTTTACTTTTGAAAAAGGTCGCCGTAGCAACAGAAAGGAGTTAAAATAACCCGATAAGTAAATTGTGCGATCCTTGCGCAGCGCTAGCCGTCAGAAATTCCTTACGCCAGCTCTAGCCGCATGCACAGCCAATATGGTGTTGACTCTCCACCACAGGCAAGACGTGAAATGGAATACAGCAAATTGATATGAGACCCTTCTTCAACCAGCAGTTGACCAATAAGGAAATAACCTAGAAATCACCTGCATCTGCAATAATATCTAAGGTGCAAGATTGCACGACGTAGCTTGAATGGCACCTTATTCACGTGTACATGAAGAAATGAATAAAATTATAACAACTGAACTCTTAGTCATCATGAAAGGCTCTTTCCCATAATTACTAGCTTGAAAGTACTGGTCAGCGTTGTTCCTTACTTAATTTTAGATCTGGCCATGCGAGTCCTGAAGACTTGCCACCAACGCTTTAGCCGACCATTCCACAAGTTTTTAATGTCGTCACTCCATTCGTGCCGCAACGTATGAATAAAAGGCCCTCGCATTCCAGCCCTGCACGCAAATGTTTAAAACTTAGCATCATGGTATTGAATTATGGTACTAGAGAAGGTACGTTATTTCATCAGTAAATGATGCAGCATAACAGCATGCCCGTCTGGGCCAGACTGAATAATTGCACATGCATACTAGGCAGGACCAGTTTTAATGCATTGTAATACAGCAAGCACATTCTTACAACAATCACCTGATTCTTTTAAGACTATTCTTGTAAAAACCAGCCATCTTTGTAGAAACCAGCCATCAGCCATCATATATATTTCAAAACCACAAGACTACTTGAGTTTTCAAAGAAGAAGCTAGGATGCTGATGCCGCCAGGCACGTCTGCCCATGCGTCTTTTTGCCTAGCACAATTTGTATGATTAGTCAAAGGCATGATACAGCTCAAAACAAATGCCACCTTCACACGTTTTAGTGCGATGTGAAAAGAAGAAAAACACAAACAGTTGTAAAGCAAGTCACTGTCACTGCAAATTAATAGACTCAGCACAACAATTAAGTGTAAGTAATACAGGATAAATGCAGAGAGTACTTACCTCCACCAATCAAGCAAGTACATGCCGTTTACCATTTCATGCATTCCCTCATATTCCGTCTGCACGTAGTCAAAGGACAGGAGGTACAAGAAGCTTTTAAAACGTTTGCCTTTTCATAAAGGGCAGGAAAATGCGGTGGATCGATCACAGAACTGAATTATTTACAGCAGCTCTGAACAAAAGGGACGGTAAAGTAATGACTGATTAAAGTTATAAACAAGGAACCAAATGAACAGATCCCAATCATGATAGATCAGCGTTCGTGAACTCAAATTTCAAAGCTCAGCACTGTTCTTTGAGCTCAGCATCAAATGAGACAGTACCCAGGCTGAAGTGAGAGGCAGGTTGACGTACCTGCATTATTGTGTCCCCTTTCCTCACGCGCATTCGCAGGTACTCAGGGAACCAGCTTGCGCAACGGAATGAGCGCAGCTGGGAGGTATGTGGTGTGTTGTGAGTGATGTGAGATGATGTGAGATGTGTGTTTCAGGGCATGCTGCTGCAAAGCATCGATTATCTGCCACTCTTATACTCCTCACGCAATGGTAAACTTGGTCAAAGATCAAGGAATGAACTTCAATAAAGTAATTGCATAAAACAAGAAGTCAGTTGGTAATAAGAGAAGGGTGTCTTAACTAGTTGTGTTCATTAGGCTGGAGGACCTGATTCAGGTTAGTTATGCATTTCCTTGACGGTGTTTTGACCTGACAAGACAGCTACAGTACTGGCAGCCTTTGTGTTACTTGCAAGATTTCTCGCCTACCTATTCCTTTGAAATGATTCCCCTGACTTTGTAAAAACCACTCTGGAATTTGGGAGTTGACTTCCATAATGGATATGGTACAACACACTTGATTACGAACACACACTCACCTGATCACAAACACACACTCACCTGATCATAAACAAACCTCTCCACGTCATACCCATAATGCTGCTCTACCCACGTAGGAAAATGGATTTTACGGTGGTGCTGTGCAAACTTAGCGAGTGGTCCCCCTTCCGTAGGCACTACAACCCATCTTCGCGTGTAATCTTGGAAACTGAATGGAAGCAGCAAAGTGAGCATGTCTGCTCTTGGATCTACACACTTTTTTGCATTGTGTATGTATGTTTACCTTGAAGCTAACGACTTCTTAAAGTTAGGTTCAGATGCGCAATGATCAAGCACGTCTCAGGAGGCACCACACATAAATCAACCATTCCTGGACAATTTGGAGACGCAAGCTCTGGCAACGAAGCCAAGCCGTAAACACGACTTCACGCTTTGATACAAGAGCAGAGGGCCAGTGACCTTACCTGTTAGGAACAGCTAGTGTGAGCTTGTCCTGTGAAGTACGGCCAGAGACAAGAGGCAACCGGTAACAAGGAATGAAGCAACCAAAGCACATTTAAAGCGGCAGCCTTTGCGATCTTCCATTCATTGTGTGATCAAAACACACAGATCACTTACCAGGTTGGAATGCATAAACATAATTTGGCTGTCGTCCCCAGGATGTGGTTGCAACATGGTGTGGCAGGCAAAGTGCAATTCACAAACCTGGCAAGTGTTCCGGAAAGTAGGTTTAAGTAAGTAGCTCGTTGACATGGAATACTGCAAAGCTCCTCTGCCAAATCTGAGGCTTATGGCCTTTGACACTATGTCCAGACGTAGACTGTGTTGGCATGTATCCTAACGAGGAGCTTTCAAGATGTCCTAATATAGTTTGTTATGTATGAAAGGAAAACCTTGAAGGCCAGAAGGCACCCTTCAACGGGCTGCTCAACCAGTAAGGGTTTCTCCATACCATCTTTGACATGCCCTTGTTTTCGCATGTAGAACGCTCGTTTCCAAGAGGAATGGGCGCTTGCTCTACAGTGTAGACGTCTTCATCCATAGCAAGCATAGCATAAACAAAAGTCTCCTGTGTTTGCACAAGGTTTGATGTACAGAAGGTTGAACTGGTGTGCCTGCAATGAAAACCAATCGCACGGCATACTGAAAGAGATACAGTCATAGCATGCGCAAGTAAGTGCAAACAGATGAAATCAATCACGCGGCATACTCAAAGAGATACAGTCATATAATGAGCAAGTAAGTGCAAACAGATAATAACAAGGACTGCCTTCGGCGCAAAAAAAGCCCACCTTGTCTCCCTTGCCCATGAAAGATGTCAGTAACTCATAGTAGATCTCGCGGTAATAGTTCATGTACCTAGAATTCGCAAGCAAGGAGGACACTTCCAGTGAAAGTGCACCTGCTGTAAGCAAGACGCTTAAGGGTTGCTGCCGCCCTGGTCAAGGCTGTCAGACTCTGAGGCTGTAAGGGAGCACAACACAACTTGCTTTGTGCGTAAGTCGCGTAAGTCGACATGTCCACCCACGACCATGCTGGACACATTCACACCAGCGGCTTTTCCTTTTTTCCCCTTCTGATCACTTGTCAATCTTAATCCACTGTCTAAAAAATACATACCAGGTTTTGGAAGAAACTGAGTTACTTACCTGACAAATACTGGTTTTATGCTACAGTTTGCTGTAGGATTCGTCATTACACCAAGGCATTAAAAGAATGCTAATTACCAGAGTACACAGCAATTTATGCAAAGTGCATGCCAGATCTCAGCCTACGCTCACTACGCAAGAACTCCAGTTCTAAAGCTGAAGCAGAAAACTGATGATATGTCTGAAGAACGCACTCTCTTGATTTTTCAAGCCAGGGCATTTCAACAGTATATTGTTACAGCATTAAACTCACAGGCTCATAACCAGGCCCTTCCAGTGCCTGCGTTTGTCCACCAGCATCTGTCCACTGTCGTGGCTTCCCCTGAGACGCGTATAATGTGTGTTATGCATGCTGATGTCTTTGCGGTGCCTACTTTAAACAAAAAAGGGAAGGGGGACCTTCGTTCAGAATTCAGCAAAATGTTGCTGCCTCACCTTAGGCTTGCATGGCGCTGAGCAGATTTTGAGAGTCCAAGGATAGTCGCTGCCTGCATGGCGTTGCAAATGCTCAAAATTGATAATGACGGAAACGCTATGCACACACACACACACACCTACACCAGGTATGCACTTGATGGGACTTTTTTTTTACAAATACAAGTACACCAAACCAGATAACATGGAGCAACAAAAAAACACGCAAGTTCCTCATGCAGCACAAAAGGTAGTAGCATGAGAGCAGTTGATCTGTCCTGTGTATTTCGCTTGACATATTGTAGTAATCAGAGATTTTTTCGATGGTAAAAATCCACCCACTTTTACCCTTTTGTTTTACAAAAAAATGGCTACATTTCACACCCTTATTTATGCCGCAAAAAATCACCTCAGAAGCAACTGAGCTTTCCCAAAAATCTCCCCACAGGACTGCCCCTGTCTTCACGTAGTCTTCAGAATCAAACAGCTGTTCAGGATCGCGTAGTGGGAAGGAATCCGCGTCCAGGAACAGCACTTCCTGGTTTGGCAAGCACCGTAAGTTTTCAAGTTGCACGTCATCCAATGAACAGTGCAGGATTGCCAGCTGCTGATCGTGTGAGACACAGAAAAACAATTACCACAATAACAACAATATCGACCAAGAAGAAGTAACAGGATCCCTTTCTTCGCCACGCACCTGGAAGCAAGAGAGAGCTACGGCCACGCTTTTTAGGAGAAATCCAGATTGGTCTAAGTCCCTCTGGTCAAAAGCGCGCACCATGACCCCTGAAAATAGAGTGGCAGACTATTAAACAGCCGGAAAATTTGTTTAAAAACGCTTTTTAGAAGGAAGGAGAGCTACGGCCACGCTTTTTAAAAGGAATCCGAATTGGTCCTAGTCCCTCTGGTCAAAAGCACCCTCTACAGCCTTGAACGCCAGTGGAGGTTTTCAGAACGGCTTCACCTATACCTACAACTACTTGTCGCCCACAAATCCACAAAGATGCTTAGATGAGCTTGAAATGCACGTATGCAAAAGTATTTATTTGTATGCTTGTGTGTGTAAGCACGGCAATAGAGCGCACGTAAAGCCGTACCCAGAGCTGATAAACTTGCTTCGAGCATAGGACTGGGTAGTTCCATAATGGGAAACCACATCTCAACCGGCAGCTCTGACCCGGAATGCCGCAGAAGCTGCAAGCTCACCCATGCAGACGTCTGCATGTGGGTACAAAAAAGCATTGCACGATGGACCAAGGTTGGCTGCACTGTGGTCGGAACCCTCTCTTTGTTATTCCCCCAATACAGCTGCTAAAAAGCCTTTGCTCCGCACAAAGGGTTTACACGTGGCACGCACTTACGCAAAAATTACACTTTGTATCACTGAACTCAAGCAAAAAGGTGCGTGCAGTGTACGCACCATGTAATGAAAGCCGCCAGAAATTATGACTATCCCCCTCCCTTTAAACAGGTGAGTGGGCGGAGCAATAATGCTGGTCTTGAAGTTCTGGACGCAGGATTGGAGTTCTTGCACCTGTTCAAGCACGAACCATTTGCAACAGAGGTGATACAGCAAAAGGGGGAGCATGTATTGTAGCAACTGTGCAGTACGTGACCCTCAACAAACCTATCAGTTATCTCTTTTGACATACAGGCTTGCTTGTAGTGGTGATGCGTCAAAACAAAAACGAAAGAATACCGCGCAGGCAGTGAAAACCAACAACAAAACCTTACACAATCTACGGAAAGTGTTTAAAAATAATACTATCAGCAGGTTTTTTTGGCTGCGTCCACTCTTCTTAATGAAGTGAGGATTCCACAGGCGCCCGCAAAGGATGATTAATGCAACATAAGGGGCTGCAGCTTGGGTGTTTGCAACAAAGGGCTGCAGCTTGGGTGTTTGCAACAGAAGGGCCGCAGCTTGGGTGTTTGCAGCAGAAGGGCCGCAGCTTGGGTGTTTGCATTTTTGATGTGCTCACAAGAAAAAAAGGAAGGCAATCATCATGCAGGCAGTGAAAACCAACATTAACCCCCTACACAATTTAAGCGATAGGGGCCAAAGCTTACTGTAGCTTTATCCAAACGAACGCCTTCAGCCACCCAGTCCTTGTGCTCCTCCCTGCACGATAAAGTATCGTTGTACACTAGGCATAGCATGTCAGTTGTATGCTGCACCTCAGTGTTAGTAGGCGGTGGTACTCAGAAAAGTCGATCAGCTTTTGCTAAATTACAGAAAAGTTGCGCTAATAAGCGCTGGTCAATACTTAAACTCCACAAGACTAATGTGATAGACCGATCACTGCTGCTTGCTGCTTCTAAATACTCAATTTTTGTTCAATATGGGATAATAATTGCCTTGCCCCTTAGTGCAGGATATGCCTCTCGGTGCAGGATAGTTAGTGCATTTCTCCCCTCTCTACCTGGACTATTTTTGTCATAACCCTGAAATGTGCATACGCACGTGTCTAAAGCGCACATGACTCGCTCATGGAGGTGAACCAGATCTATCATTAGGCGCGTGATACATATCAACTTTGACAGAATACCTCAAAGGGGGCATCCTCACAACTGATTCGGAGTGGCCGTGCTCTCGAATGAGTGATCCAAGATCGTCCCAGACTTTGCTGAGGTCTTGGTGCTGTTCAGGTCTACTTGCTGGCACAAGTGCCTCTGATGCTTGGGAAACATGCTGGTGATGGTGCTGCAGCAAGGTGGACCGATCAGTTACTGCTGATGGCGCCCAACTGTCGCCCTTCCTGCTTACAGTGGTGTTGCTCACAGAGTTGCCGCACGTCATGAGCGTGGGGAGTGGTCTCCCTGTGATGAATTCAGAAGGAGAGCAAAGTTGCTGATTTTTTGCTTTTGATTTAAGATTTAAGCGATGGAAATGGGGGAGAAAGTGCAAAAGGTATTTAGCTATGTGTAAAATGCATCTGTCATGTTTCCTTTCGACTCGTTTGTGTGTGTGTGTGTGTGTGTGTGTGTGTGTGTGTGTGTGTGTGTGTGTGTGTGTGTGTGTGTGTGTGTGTGTGTGTGTGTGTGTGTGTGTGTGTGTGTGTGTGAGTGTGTGAGAGAGAGAGAGAGAGAGAGAGAGAGAGAGAGAGAGAGAGAGAGAGAGAGAGAGAGAGAGAGAGAGAGAGAGAGAGAGAGAGATTTGTATGCATCTTTGCGGAACACACCGAAAACCCTACCTGCTTGCTTGTCATGGCTCAAAATCGAGCATTCCTGGGCGCAAGTGAACGAGTGTTGCCGTGCACAGCCCACACGTGCAGTCGTGAGGCGGTTTGCACACCTGCCAAACACAGTTTGCGAGCAAGATGGCTGCAAGCATCGGCAGTGACAAGGCAACACACGATTCCTGTGAGCTCGTGCCGTCTTAGAAATTAAACATTCCCTTCCCTGCCTTACAGGCAAAATCCAGCAGATCCAACACGTGGCTGCTCTTCGCACTTCACATCAAGGGTGGGTAGCCTCTTGCCCTTCACGGAGCACCAATCCGTTGCTTTCCACCTGCGAATGATAAGAGGAAGCTTGTCGTTGACACCAGCCCCTGCATCAATTTACCCAAAAGAAGTAACAAGACGTTGAGGGGAAAGCAAATGGGACCAGTCTACTTCATCAACCGGCCGTGCACTACTACAATTTGCCTCGTTTGTGTTTAGTTTTGGGGCGCACCCACCCCACGCATCCAAGTTGGCTCGTTGACAGCAGTGGCACCTCAAAATAGTTAATGGATTGAGTCGCCTGCAGCAGGCGGGAATGTATCGGGAAGAGAGGGGAAAAGAGTTAGAAATAAAGTGTCTTCAGGTGTGTGCCCGCAGATGCCTCGGGAACAATGCAGATGCCAGGACCTTGAATTTGACAACCACCGTAAGCAGGGCTAACAGCAAAAGGGAGAAAAGAAGGAAAGACGTTGTTAAGCCTCGTTTTATGCCTGTTTTTTGTTGAGTGGTGTGCATAATAATATATCTTATACCGTTGTTCAATTGAAGTGATTTGAAGCCCCGTGTTACTTCATTGCTTACTTCCGTCGAAACAAATCATTTTACGTTAATAAACATGAAGACCGATGTGGATAAATGATTACATTACAAGAAGCGCAGGTAAGAATACCATCTGTTGGGAAACCAGTGTGAGCCCTTCAATATTTTTCTCAACGGTTGCAAAACTTTCCAATCCTCGCGCACCCTTTGAGGTCTGCTCATGAGCCGACATGACCCATGAGCACGCACGCTATTCGATTCGACTCGAGGCCTTAAGTGCACTTTGTGTGACACATCTGCTTCAGTATTTTTGAGCTGCTAGATAAGTCTGCGTGGAGCGAGGGGTTGTGCGCCATAATTCCTCCTCCCCTGATCTAGGCATTATAAGTCATTCATTGGCTAATTGTGTAGGAAGGATTCAAGGCAGCAATTAACCTGTTAGCTGTTAGTTACAGCGCAAATGTAATGTGACCAAAAGCGATTCATTAGAAAGCTTCATTCTACGGATTGTGTTTATTTCCTGATTTCATCGGCGCATTCGTTATAACAAGTCATGGTACCAGCATGGCACAAAGGTCTTGGCGGCCCTACGACATCAAACTTTGAAACTAAGTCGATTTTGACATCCAGCCCACCCTCAAGCAGACATTGTAGCCACTGGGCGCTGTAAGTACTGACGTTCACTGATGGCGTATTACGTAGGTCCAGAGGAGATAGCAAACTTCCTACTACGAGGTTGAAACGAAACTGAAAGTTGATAAATAAAAGGGAAGCAAGAGAGGCAGGCTGGAAGCGAAAACGGATAATAGGGGGGACAACCAAGGTGATGAGAAGAAGGGCAAAACGTGTACGATGAGAAGGTCAAGCACGGGAAAGAAAGAAGGATGGAAAGCTTTTGGCTCAAGCCTGCGTACTTTGGGGCCCACGTGTAAAGAACGAGGTTTAGGAGGACAGGGCTAGTAAGGAGTGAAAAGGCAACGGGTCGATCTAGCTACACCACCGCGAGGCACTCAACATAAAAAAATAGGGAAGCTTAGAGTTAGCCCGGACGTTAATCTCATGAAGCACCAAGGAATCGTTACCAACTCTACCTCAGACGACCCTATACTCCCAGAAGTGTACACTGGCACAGTAGCTTGCATCTACAACATAAAGGCAAGCTCACCCCTGAGCGTCTCAACATTCATCAAAGGGCTTTTGAAAAGGCGAAATACAGTGGCTTGCATGACAACATCCACCCACCCCCTAAAGTCTTGCATCAGAACGCGTAGGCCTCATCATCACACGCAAAGATATTGCGTGTGATGACCTCCAAACATACGAGCGAGCCAAAAGATCAAAAACTCAGTTTCACGGATACTCCCCCCCACATTATCACCGCCCTACAAAAATGGGCCCTAGCCACTAAAGAAAAATTGGCATCCCCCCTTGACCATGACCCCACACTCCCTCAATACTGGAGTGAGCACCCAAGAGATAAGGCCTTCGGGGAAAACTGCAACGCCTCCTCCTCCAAGTTCACTGGTTTCTCTATTTGCCATCCCATTTTTTGCCATCCCATTTACCATGAAAACACCATGTATTTAGCAACAAGGCAATTATTTTGCTGCCCTTAGCACAGAGACAACTGCTGCCTTCAAGTTTCTTCCCTCCTGAAATAAAAAGATGACCACAAGTCCCTATGCAACGCTCTACCGCAGTTCCCGCACATAAGCAATTTTTTGGGCTCCATACCATCAGACCAACTCCAGTTTGCATAAGTATCCTTCTGGAGCAACATACAGACGCCCCTTCCCAAACACACTTGGGGTTCGCAGACCATTGCCATATGGAATGCTAAAGACAGAAACTGCCTTGATGCTTGCAACAAATACAGGCTAAAAGAGCTTGCCAAAGAAACTCTTGAGGCAAAGTGGGAAACCAATAACATTCATAACGACCCCTACCCATCTGCATGCACTTAGCACTGAAAAGACTCCTGGCCTTATTACAGTTAGGAAAACACCCAGCGACCACCTTCATCAAACCCCACAAGGCCCCCAAGATAAAACAAGTACCCTGGACCAACCTCAGAGCTCTGACGAAGCGACCCAACACAGCTCCAGCCCAAAATTGATCCGTAAAGTACAATTTTGGCGGGCCTGTAGGCAGTCTTAAAACAAACTCATGCAGAAGGGAACCTGAGTCCTTCGGACGGGTTCCAAAACCACGAAGAAGGGCAAGACACAGGATCAGGTGTATACCACCCTTGCGCCATGTGCCTGTAAAGAAAGGACGGTTCTACGTTGCGAGGGAGGCAACGCTTGCGGTTCTAATAACCCGCTTGCATGCGCTCAGATTCCGTTCTACATTGTGCGCAAAACCATAATCAAACACACCATGTTTTGTCCATCAATCAATAGCCTTCATAAAAGAATTGTGGCCTTCAATATTGTTTTCAAGATGTTCAGCGTATTGAAGTGCTTCGTCAGGATTATTCCACCTCAAAATGTGCTTCGGACAGCCACCGTGACAAACATGCTGAGGCTCAGGATTCATATCAGCTCCTGTCAAACCACCCTGTCCTACTTTGAAACACGCTGTGATACTGCAATGATCAGCGATTCGCTCGTTGGAAGGTTGAATATCAGTGCTCAGCAAATTATGGTAAAAGTTGGGAGTCATGAGGATGTGATCAGGTCTACTTCTATGCCTGCCGTGATACCCCACAAGAGTGGCCTGTCCAGAGTCTCCCATACCTCTACCAGTAGTGAGCATGTAAGGACCAGCGGCAGCAATGCAAGGGGCAGTTAACCAGCACGATTTACCGGTTTGCAGCAGGTGAACGAGCATGTTGTAAGCGCTTGGTGCCATCTTGAATGGCGTAGTGCTCGTTGGTAAACTCAGAGAGATCACCTATGTGTGCGTTGAAATCACCCATCATAAGGACGTTAGGAAAGTTCAGAGAAGCAGTGGTGGCCTCGTCAAAGAAATTTTCAAAGCTCTCCGTAATGTCACTGTTGCTCCTTTTATCTGTTTTAGGGTTTAAATAGACAGCGCCCAACGCTACATTACCAGGAACATTGAAAACCTGCCCTGCACACTTAGATAGCTTGAATCTGCTCAGAAACGTGCCAAACAGTGAAAGTCATGAATGCTTTGGTCTATGAGAGCAGCAACTCCATTGCCTTTACGGCCAATCATGGTTGAAGATAGGAATGTAATACAAAGTATACGTAGGAAGTGCAGTAGCAAAAATGGAAACAACTTCGTTTGTCCTAGTCTCCATCAACACTGCAATGTGATGCTGTGCAATATGTTCACAAAGGCGTTCTAGCTTTAGGTCACACACAAGACCATCTACATTGATGAAAGTAGTCTAAACAGCATTGCCAGGCTGGCCTCCTTCCTAGTGCTTAGCACCATTTACTCCCTCTTTGTTTGTAATACTTCTTTGCTTGGCGCCTGGGGTGTCGCCAGAGGGCGTTGATACTGGTAGATATATTTCTGGTAGAGCGGCTGGCTTCAGGAGGGCTAGGCGCAGGCCAGATTGCATGGCTGACAACCCGCCGGATTAGTTTCTGTTGTCTCTTTTTTCGTTTTATGGTGGGGCTCTGGCTGGTGTGAGCACTAGGTGAGAGCCTTCCTTATTGCACGCTGGTGACTTCCAGCGTAGACTTTTACTTTTACATAAATCAAGGGGAGATAGCAAACTCCCTACTACATGGGCAAATAGAAATTGAAAAAGGAAGGGCATCAAGAAAGGCTGGTTTGACAGTTATAAGGAGGCGAGGGGGGAGGCTTTTAAGGGAAAAACGTTCAGGCGGAAAAAGTTAAATTAAAGGAAATCAAAGGAAGTCGGCAGAGCAAAACAAACTGAGGCCTTGATACCTACACTACCAAACGAGCAACCAGACACAAAGGCAAGAGAAGCTAGGAGCCAGCCAGGATAAGAGCAAACTAAGCCATAGCAATGACTGGTGCGCCAAAATAGGCTCCAACAC
>Ga0307963_1003626_pt1 | contig 12295 bp, 11 predicted proteins | sample OrgLakmetagen594_FD_201829 | JGI IMG/M metagenome (GOLD analysis project Ga0307963, IMG submission 201829) | Saline water microbial communities from Organic Lake, Antarctica - #594 | ecosystem: Environmental > Aquatic > Non-marine Saline and Alkaline > Saline | place: Antarctica: Organic Lake...
TGAACAAGACACCAGAAAAAGAAGCTAGAATAAAGTGTATAGAGAAAGAGAACGTTTGTGTTGAAGAAGCGCGAAGAGAAAGCATCAAGGAGAACGAGAAGAAAGCTGTTGATATGTCTCAGGAAGAAAGATGAATATCCTTTAAACATTGTATGCTCTTGCCTCAGAAGAAAAGGACTCATATCTCCTGCGAAGAAACATTGTATGGGGGTTTGTATTGGAAAATAGCATGCTGTTCATCCTGGACATCGTCATCACCCTCACATAAGGTAAGGTTACATCGCTATACAGCCTCACATAAATCACTGGCAGGGGAGGACCTGGGGTTCCATGTTGCGGTCCTAAGTTTAGTTTGGATTACAAAGGCATTCAACCTGGAATGGCTGCTCAAACTATGAGAACGAGGTAAACCTCAAAACAAACAAATGTTGCGGTCTTAAAGTGAAGGGTATGGACACGCAGTCTGAAACGGGCAACACTGCGAATGACATGGGAGGTCTAGGAAAATGTATGTACTTGGGTAGCCGGGACCTTTTTGGGGGGCAGTGCACACCACCAGTTGTGCTCTCGTGGGCAGCCAGGCATCAGAATAGGGTGTCCAAAACTCCAAGTGTCTCTTTTGTCTGATGACCACAACAAAATTGAGGTCACAGTTCCTCAGCTTTTTTTTCAATTTACTCTTGTTCCAGACCAGTCATGGCTGAAAGAATACGGGAAGACTAGCAGTTATCAGACCTGGAGCTCAGTCGCATGTCAGCATGTAACACATGTTTGGCAGCAGTGCTGTTGCAGTGGGTCAGAGAACTGTAAAGATGCATTGTGGCACGAAACCAGTTGAACTGTAGGGGCCACACTCCTCTCACATAACGCACCACCAAGAAGGAGTAGTGTCCCTGACCCCAAGGATTATTTTTAACACTGTCACACTTCTGAACTGGGTTGTCCATCTCTTTGCCCTGTAGTAAGACAGGAAGTTGACCAGATCTGGCTCACGTACATGCTAGCAGGAATTGCATTTACAATAGGTTTTGAGCAGCCAGATGTGAGCATGCAGCCTGTTGGTTCTCTTGTACAAACTGTTTGACTCTGAAAGAGCCAGCATTGTAACCATTGTAACCATTGAAAGAGCCAGCCGTAAAGGGTCTCAGCGCTGCAGTGGTCAGATTGATATTTGTTCACACACCATTGTCAGATCAAATTACGATCACTGCAAAGTATAAGACTCAGCACATCTACTGATACTTCGGACCAAGAAAGGCCTCCAAGGTGGAAAAACCATCCAGCAGGAGTGAGTTCTTTGCATCGCTGGTCCCTAATGCTTCTACCAGTTCTCTGGCTCATGCCCTTGCGCTCTTTGCACACATGTGTCTGTGTCTACTCAGCTTTGCGTGGCTGCCACACTGCTCCTCCTTCCTGAAGCTGGGACCCATGACTCAGACGGACCTCTCGGCCTCAATGTGGTTACATATTAACATCGCTAAACGTATGAACAAATAGAATCAGAGACCTTACACGGCACAGGGTCTCTTAAGGATCCCTTCTAGCTAATGGTACCTCTTCGAGTTCACATGTTGTCAATTGATTACCAGAACTATCAAATCCAGAAGATAAGGTTATCAATAAGACTGGCCATCCAGCTTATTGAACAAGACATAAAGAAACTCTCAACTGTCAACCAATTTAACTGCTCCGTCATACGATTCGTCGCCGCCAACGATTGGGCGTGACACCATGCCCAGGTATTTGAATGTGTCGGTATAGGATAGTTGTGTGCCGTCATAATAGAGAGAAGGCAAGCGGTTGTCAGACCTGGAGTTGAAGCACATCACCTCAGATTTGTTTGCGTTCCCTGTCAAAGATTTCCTGTGGGCATAAACTCTGAGCCTGTTGAGCATGGTCTGCAACTGACCCACATGGTTTACAAGTGAGCTACATGGTTTACAGAGATGATAATTAATATGATAGCATAGTCTTCTGAGAAATGACAGAAACTATAGAAGTGAAATGCATGGGGAGTCTGAATTAGCTACATACACCAGGATGCTGGAAGTAATGCTAATCTTGAACAGAGTCCCCCGAAGGTCTTCTCATTCTCATTTAGAATCTCCTTATATATATTGGTACAAGGATGAGTGGATTGTGAGGGTTGGCGAGTGAAATGGGATATGGTAAATACGGAATTAGCATTAACATTACATGCCAAGCCGGTTTTTCTATGAAGGTCACACATGCTGCATTGCACTCTTAATCCAGTTCATTGGTCTTGGTACTACTATTGGTAGTGTAAGTGATGCCTGCCATAATAGGCAACAGAAAAGCAAAGTGCTTTGACAAATGATTCATGGAACGTTCGTGCTCTTCATTTCCCGACAGTCAAACGGTTCTCAGCTGCAGCGCACGCTTACAAATTCAGGAATGTCCAGCAGCATCTATCAGAGAGGGGATTTTGACACCAGCTCCCTCCTTCGATTTTCCCTTTTTCTTTGACGTGTTGTTTAAAAAGATCCCAGAGCAGCTACCAGCTTTTGGAGAGTATGGCACATCCCTTGAAGCTGCAGAAAGTAAAATAGCCAAGTTGCACAACAAGGTATTGTACCCACTTCCAAGGAGACACAGATAGGAATGATTCCGAACCGGCTCTTACCTCCTTCCTCCTTCGTCCACGCGGCCCGTCCTTTTCTTGCCTCTGCCTATAGGATACGTAGGTTTGTGCGTGAACACGCTTTGGCAGACAGATCACACACTTCTTTGTGGCTCGCTAAGACGTATGTTTTTCCTGCTGGCATGTATGGTAGTCAAGTATGGGGTACTGGATTCTTGCAGGCAGGCAGAGAGTTCTCTAGCCCGCTGTCTACGCTTCATTTGCATTTTCTGAAGGGCACGTTAGGTGCGAAGCAGTCTACCACTAATTGGGCTGTACTCCGAGAATGTGGACATGAACCGTCGCAATTCTACTGGTTTCGGTCAGCTGTCAAGCTTTTCAATAGTATGCTTAATACCATAGTGAGACTTTGCGGAGGGTAGTCCAGGCTGATCTCAATTTACAGCCTCGTACAAGTGCCTGCTGGACAGCTCAATTGCTGAGCGCTTTTCAGGGACTGCGTGGGTGTGAGTTGTATGTACGAGCTGTTCAAACTGGGCATGCTATTATTATGCAAGAGTTTACTGCAGATTTGAAGCATAGGATGAGAGGTGTTTGAAGAGACGCTGAGTTGGTGGACCCCAACACGCACAACAACAAACTGGCCACCTATCATTCTTAGTTTGCCATCCCTTTTTCTTGAAGTGAGCGTATGCTGATTAATGTACCACGGTTTCTCTATATTGATCTGTCCAAACATGTTATGCGCAATATAAGAAGAATCCGCTTGCGTGCGCATACTTTGAAAGTTGAGGCAGCAGCGTGGCTTGAAGATGGTTCTTGCGTATGTGACCAATGTCCTGGTGAAGATGAACATGTTCAGAACGAGGTGCATGCTCTTTTCATTTGCCAAGACCATTGAGTTTGTGAGCTGAGGAAACACTTTTCCTTCCTGCCAGGTAAACAGTGTTTACACCTTTTTTTGAGGACTTTTCAGCAGCCAAACCCTTTTTGCTGCAACAGGTCAACAACCAACTTGTTCATGATTTCCTTTCTCAGCAGAACACTGGACTTATTCTCTTTCTTTCTGAGCTTATGGATTAATTTGTGCCTGGCCGAGACCAGTCAACAGCCGATCAGCCAAACAACCTGGCTGAAGGTCACCCCCCCTTGTAACCAGTGTCACCATTATATTTTCTGTGGTGGAAGAGTTTTACAGTAATCGGTACCAAAGTGGCTCCATCTCCCCATCGGAGAATGGTTCCACTATCTACTCAGCTTTCTATCCGAGAATGCTTTAGCAGTGTTGCACATCAGTGGCACGTCACGTCTTTTGTCATGAAGTAAACGGTACACTCGGGTCTAGGCACTTGTTTAATTGCATGATAGCCCAGCCTGCCATAGAACGTGGCTGCTGCAGTGCAGGCTGTCACAAGGGACACGCTTGCACAGCCCTGCATGTAAAGACATGAAGAAAACATAACGAGGTAGATGTGTTTGGGCACATTAACATGGAGGATGAACGTAATGATCATCTAAAAGAAAACAAAGAGCTGAACACTAAAGAGTATGGAATAAAAATAGATAACCATTGGGGGGTACATAGTTCTTCCAGACTGTTCTTCAAGTAAATCAGATTACAATTTCAATACAATGAAAGAGATTCTTATGGTGAGGCGCAGCTTAAAATCCTGCATGCTGGATACGCTCTACTCACTATACTCACAAACACTCACAAATACACACACTCGCAACGCACACCATATGTTGTGGATCCTACCGACCTTTTCCAGTACAAACACATTTGAAGCTCCTTTAGAGTCCAATGCCCAATGAATGCTTGTGTGTTTCCGATGCATGCATCAGGCAAAAGGTTAACATGCTAGGACAAACCTTTATTATAAGCAACACATATTCGTCACAGGTTGTACTCATTGTGTGGCAGGTCTACGAGTAGTGTGTCTGCAACTTTTCAATGCCGCTTTTTTTCTTTTGTATCCATCATGTACATATCGATTTGCAAGCAAAAGAGATGCTCAAGCAGAACAGCAGAGGGATCCAAGTAGCTCAAATTTCCGAAGGTACGGATTGTGTGCTTCCAAAAACCCCGAAAATTCCAATCCATTCCTGCTACAAACAGGTTGACTGCCTTACAATCAAACTTCTTTGAAACTCCTAACAATATTTTATGTCCCTGTTATAACCAAATGCATTATTATGAAATGAGAATCCTCACAACCAAAAACATGCGGTATGGTTGAAGCGCTCAATTAGCCTAACTTTTCCCCTCTGCCCACAAATTGACAGTGCCTTGCATAACATTTCTGGTTGTCAACACACACGAATACGGAATACGTTGAGAGGCATAACTTAGCATGCAGCAGCAATCAAAAAAGCCAGAAGAAAAGGAGACTTCCTAGGGTCCTGCTTTGCCTCTATGGCAGCAACGGACGGCTGGCCATACAACATTTCCAAATCCCCAAAACAGCTGAAACTAGGATTACACCAAAGTGGCTCTTTCCGGCCGCCCCGCTTCTCAGACGAAATAAGGTTCACCTCCAGCCGTCCAGATGCAGTAGTGGTTGCTTCCATCCCCGCAAAAACAAAAAAGCAACAGACTGGTAATGGAGAGGGGTGGATACTTCGGAGTGGCAGGGGGCAAATGGGGGAGATCAGGAGCAACCTCAAGAGCAAGATCTACCTAGGTACATGCATTCTGCCAACTACGCTGCTAGACTTGTCCATAATACCAGACGTGCCCTTGCCAGTACCATAACCAACCCACATCAGGAACCACTTTCCGGCCAAGCCTGCGAGCCTCCTAATCCCCATTGAACCTTTTTCCTTCCTCTCTGGTTGAGGAGTTTTACGGTACCTTGTACCATAGTGGCTCCTTTTCCTTAGTCTATGTGGGGAGTGTTTTTTTCACTGCCTGCCTAGTTTATCTTTTTCTTTCTGGAATAAAAAAAACATGGATGTGTCATACGGCGTATTCGTATAATACGCCGTATTGAATTTAGCGCGTACTTTATCATATTGAACCAATTGGGCCGTATTATACAATTGCAAAATTTGCCTTTATTGCCCGGTTTTGGCCTTTCTATGCAAATTCGCCCCAATAACGGCCTTTTAGTGAGCTTTCAATGCTATTATATAATATATTGAATACACTGGAAAAGAAATGGGAACAATTTGGGTGATTTTGGGGCGAATCGGGTCCATTTGGGTCAAAAATCGGCACTCCCGAAATTGCTTAAATATACGATCGTATTACACGCGTATTCCGTATTTAACGCATATTTCATCCTATTGAACGTACCAAATGACCGTATGGCACATCCCTGCTAAAAAACAAAGGAACATTGCTGGCCTTCCGTTCTCACACTCCACCCTAGAGCCTTTATAATTAGCACCTGTTACTTTCGAATATGAATAGGGTTGGCCAAAACCATATATACGGTCCCATGGTATAATTGGCAGGGAAATCACCAAAGATACGGCCATATACGGTGTAAATATATGGCTCTGGCCAATCCTGCATATGAAAGCCCATACACATTATCCCATCCTGTCTGTTTCTGTTACCTGTTGTCTTGCATATTCCTCAAGGTGGTTAATAAGCTGGGAACCGACGCGCAAGTGGCGGTACCTCGAAGATACCTGACACACACACATACACGCGTGCGCGGAGAACAATCACTCACAAAGAGGTGGAGAAACACAGCTTTGTAATGGAGTGTGAGCCTGAGTCACCATGAATGCACATATGCACGTGTGCACAGGAGGCAATGATTATGGGAAACCAATGCGCTCATGACAAAGAAGTACACAGCGATGGTGACAAAGCTATGACAAAGACAGCTCTGACAAAGAAGTACACAGCGATGGTGACAAGTGAGAGTGTCACACTGATCCATGAGTCCATGACACTTTTTACATGTAACACTTTGCGTGGCATTTAGTGCCATCTATTGTTGCGTCAATGCACACATCCACCGCAAAGTGTCACATCACACTGACAATGATGCAGAGACACAACAGTGTTGAGTGGGTTTGTGAGTGTAGTTGCGAGCCAGGTAGCAATAACAAGATTGAATGCAGGGGAAATCATGCAACAACGGTGAGTACATCTTTCAATCTATAATAAGTGGTGATGGATGGTGAGTGCAAAGGGCAGCGGTTACTCACCACCAAATGATGAATAGACGCGTGCTTTTCCTCCGAGGTCTGGCGCGTAATCCCCCCTCCTTGCTCCTCCTGCTCCTGCCTCTGCGTGTGTGTGTGAAGCCGTGACTGCTGCTGCTGCTGCGTCCCCTCCTCATCCCTCTCCTGCGTGCTACTCCTTTCTCCCATTTTCTCCCCCTCATTTTTCTTCCCCGCTGACCTGACACCCTTCCCTCCTACCAAGTCGATCCCTACCCCCCCTATGACTTTTTCTGAGCCCCCTTGGTTCACTGACGCCACCCAAAACTGCTTGGTGGCAGGAAGGAGCCAATGCGTATCAACGTCTCGAAGACCAGACGTCCTGCCATTGTGAAGCACAAGCAAATGGCACAAGCTCGAGACCGTGTATGCGTGCTCGTGTGTGTATGGTTGTGTATTTGTGTATTTTGACTCAGGTCCAGGCATTGACAGATTAACGTACATACATACATTATAGGTCAAACAAGAACTGAAGAAAATTCAGGTGTGCATGTGCATTTTGTAAGGCACCCGCACGTACAATATTGCCAACCCTGCCCTGTGGGTCCTTCACAGCAGAACAATGAATCATTGCTCAACTGCAAAAGAAACATTCATTCAAGGGGTTTAGCGCTTTTCACGGATTCCGATAGCCTCATAGCCTCGCGGCCCTTTGTTACCTACCTCATCCACTTTGCGTACGCCCACACAAAAGATCCCAGGTACTGCAGAGAGCAAACAGGGACAGAGCAGGCAGGCATCATTGGGCACACCCAAGCAGGGCGGAAAACTGATACAGAGCATGCTATCCTTATACACCGAGCACCCATCCCATTGCACAATCAATGGGCTCATCCTCACGCACGTGTGAGAATGAGGTGTGCATATAAACAAGACAGGTGTGCATATAAACAAGACAGGTGTGCATACAAACAAGACAGGTGTGCATATAAACAAGACAGGTGTGCATACGAACAAGACAGTGCGTAGCAAGGGAGGTCTCTTGTCTAAAGTATTACGCTAGAGCCAGAGCTCATGGCCTTGTCTTGCCAGCAAGGTGCGGGAATTTACCAGAAGTTTACTCCCGTTCTAGCTGAGATCGCGCTGTCTAAAAAATATTCAATTCAAGTTTACATAATCTCCTACCTCGGCCTCCACCCTGCCCACCAAGTTGTACCTGGAGTGGCAAGAGGGCCAAATAAAGCGCCCCGACGACAGCAGAGGAAAGGGCCAACAGCTGAGCCTGAGTAAGCATGCAAGCAGTAAGCATGCAAGCATGTGGTGATACAGATGAGAAGAGAATCAGGGGGAACCGCAAAGAGGCTGACAGCTGAGCCTGTGCAAGCACGTATTCAGACAGGTTTTTGTATCAAAACACGACAGGGAATGTTATATCATACCTTATATGTCCAACACAACTTGGATTAATTCATTTCATCTAATTGCTTACTAGCAGCTAGCAGTGTTGTCAAAGCCACCCAAAATAGGGAAGAGCTACTAGGAACCAAAATAAGGAAGAGCAACTAGAAACTATAACACCCCCTTGCTGGATAAGCTTCAAGCGTGTCATATTCATTTGAGTGGGAAAAGCAACTAGAAACTATAATTCCCCAATGCTCGATTAGCTTCAAGCTTGCCATATGATTCATTTGAGTGGGAAGAGCAACTAGAAATTAACATTCCCCAATGCTCGATTGGCTTCAAGCGTGTTATATGATTCATTTGAGTGCAGAGTGCATTGCGGCGATTCAATCCAAGTGTGCTGTTTGGTTTGTCGCGGTGATTTTATGTAAGTGATGTTTGGTTGGTAGGTTAGGCAGTAAGGGGGGAGAGTTCCCCTGCACGTCCACACCTCGATGTACACATGCACATAAACCTAGATGTGTGCGTGCTTATTCACTTAAGTGTGATGTATTTGGTTGGTTTCAGGCAGTAAGGGGTGAGAGGAGTTCCCCTGCACATCCACACCTCCATGTACACATGCACATAAACTTAGATGTGTGTGCAATTGGTGATTTGGTGGTAACAAGATGTTTGGATATCTGACAAGCAGCAGTCCTGTCAGACTGGAGGCTATTGTGCTTCAAATCAAGCTTTAAAGCTAAACAACAGACCTTTTTGGAATTAGAACATTAGTTATTTTTTCCTTTATCTTTAAAGCTTTTTTTGTTATCCACTAACCCTAAGGTACCCAACTATCATGTGTAGGGTTGGCCAAAACCATACATACATACCGTTTAGGTACACGGTAGTTTTGACAGGGAGATTGTTGTACATACAGTCAGTCATATACGGTGTGCATGCATGTATGGTTCTGGCAACCCTAAGCATACGTGCTAAAGGCCACAAAAACTTTGCGTGCCGACCACCAAAGTGGCTCTTCTTCCTTCGCGATGTGTGGAGCAGTGTTATAACTGCGGTTGAAGGCCACCCTTGTATTGTAGAGCAGTCTTATTGACTGCATCGTGTTTCACTTTTTCTTGCTGAGGTGAGGCTATATGCATGTATGCATACATTATCATTCAGGCAGGCGTTTAGGCAGCTGCTTGAAGTTTTTACAGCAGCACTACCAGTACCTTAGACAGTGTTGGCGAGTGTAAGCACTAGTCTTTAACTAACGCGTGCTGTCCTTTACCATTTACCCCTACTTTTGCAGCTGGCATTTACCATTACCTGAAGGTTTAAAATTAAGCGAGCGACCTCCCACCAAGGATCCTCCCCCCCTAAAAGTAGCTGCATGTGGCGTTGCAGTGCTGTGAGGCCCAGGAGAGGCTCACGCAAGCAGGGCGCCACGGGATCTGAATGTGCATGATGAACAAGCAGAAGTGATGAAGAACAAGCAGAAGTGATGATGAACAAGCAGGAGTGATGATGAAGTCCACAGTACCCGGTACCAAAGCGGCTCCTTGCTTGATGTGGAAGTGGGGGCTGGACCTCACTGCCTGACTCGTTATTTGTTATCCTAATTTCCTTGCTAGAATGTAAGACGCATCAGCAACCAGCGTTGACTCACACATAAGGAGCAGGTTGAGTGCCAGCAGCGCCAAAGGAACACACAGCAGGGCCTTTGTGCGATAAAGCCTCCAGGAATTGAGAGTGAGCTCACGGATGGTAGGATCCCACCCAAAGCACCACAAGTAAAACAGAGGATCCTGCATACACACATGCGTGTGAGTGTATGTGTGTGTGCGTGTGTGTGTGTGTGCGTGTGTGTGTGTGTATGTGTGTGTATATGTGCGTGTGTGTGCGTGTGCGTGTACATGTGTGTGTATATGTGTGTGTGTTTGTGTGTGTATGTGTATGTGTGCGTGTGCGTGTGAGAGGGAGAGTGTGTGTGAGAGAGAGTGTGTGTGTATGTGTGCGTGTGCGTTTTGCGTGTGCGCATGTGTGTATGTGTGTTTGTGTGTGTGTGTGTGTGTGTGTGTGTGTGTGTGTGTGTGTGTGTGTGTGTGTGTGTGTGTGTGTGTGTGTGTGTGTGTGTGTGTGTGTGTGAGTGTACGCACGCCTGGTCTCTTGCCTGGTCTCTCCGCTGCAAGTCCCTTATATGTGCTTTGCCGGAAGATGTCATGATGGTGTTATAAAAAATAAAAAAACCTCCTTCAAACCTGTTCAAACTCTCAAATAATACATGAGAGGACATCAACCCTAAGAGGGATCCTTGTCTGTCTCCTCCTTCCATTCATTGTGCAGAACAGCCCTCTTCCTCTCTCCCACTTTACCTTATCTCTTGTGCCACAATTTCAGTCACAGCAGCACTGGCAGTTGTAGTACTAAAGTCGTAACCTTTGTCCTCATGTGAGTCATGTCACTTCCCTCCGCACATCATTACTCCCTCATCCTCTTTACTCTCCTCCCCGCCCCGAGCCTGGCTCTCTATGGCGGCTCATGCGCTGAAATTCCAGTTTCGTCAAGGCAGGAGGTACTTCCATCACTGGAGCATCACTGCACACATCACTAAGGTTGGCCAGAACCGTAAATATACACCGTATATGACCGTATATTTGGTGATGTCCCTGCCAAAAATACCGTATATATATGGTTCTGGCCAACCCTACACATCACCAATGCATCACCACCCGAAGGAAGACTCACACAGAACATCTCGTACATGTGTGATACACTCTGTATCGGTGGGTGCCAGCTGATGAACATCATGAGAAGCACAGAATGGCATGGACTTTTGACCCCTTGTTTGGCATGACCTGCCCACATTGTTGCCCGCACTAGACAGTGCACATACACGACGGTTACAATGCAGCTGCTGCTGTCGTAATGCGTCAGCACGTCCGGTATCCAGTCGGACTGGTCTGTTGCAACTGTCGTTGTTGCAACTGGTTTCATCTCACCGGTTTCGGACTGGTCTGTTGCAACTGGTTTGTAGCACTGGCACTGCCAGTAGTAGATGCGGTTGCAGATGTTGTTAAGACGTACATGTCTTAAAAAGTTGGACTAACTATTCAGGCCACTACTCCTCAGTTTTGGCGTGACAGCTCTCTTTCCTAAAATAATGAGGGGAGCGGTATTCATTGCCTGCGTTGTTCTTCTTCACGTCGTACCTACCACATACATACACTTCGCTATATTTCGTGGCCGTGACATGGCCGTGATATAGATATGTTGGTGAAATGCAGCGCATTTCTAACAACCCTGCAGAACGTTCTGCGCAGGAAAATCACATTTCCAACCACCCTGCCAAAACCTGAGTCACCTGCCAAATCTCCTGGTAAGCTGGCAAAAAATTGCTGCGCAAGCACAAGCACCTATTTCAGGTGCCACTACTATGCAGATAGAACATTGTCAACACAATGTATGCCCAATACAACCCTGGGGAAAAAAGAAACTCAAAATTAGTCAAGGAGTTGGTCAAACTTTCCAACAGAGTTTCTTTAGGTTTTGGCAAATCGGTTGAGAATGCAAGCGCGTGGCAGAATTCATGAACTCACTGCCAGAACTCGTGAGTCAAACGTTCTGCATACTCATTTGTTATTAGTGTGCCAATGAGGTCATCTGATGCTCCTCGCTTTATTTCATAAGTGCACCACTACTTCTGCGGCACTGCCAGCTGGCAGCACTAGTCGGACCAAGAAAGGCCTCCAAGGTGAAAAAATCATCCAGCCAGAGGAGTGAGTTGTTTGCATCGCTGTGGCCCCTATGTGTTACGTTTGTACACGCCCTTGTGAAAAAATAAAGGTGTATACACTAACTGGAGGTTGTGAAAAGGTGTATAACTAACTGAAGGTGAGTATAACAGTGACCGGTGGAGCTGGCTCGACCCCAGAAGGGGGAATTCTTAATATACGTACTACAGTACACTACCCTACAGCCTTAGCTAACGTTAGCTATGTCTATCTTATTTATATCATTTAAACAGCGCTACCTTAAAACACATTTTTACTTGCCCCCTCGCGGGGGGGCCGAACCATCTCAGGCAAACAGCGAATCGGGTTCGGGGCAGCAGCAGGCGCACAGCAGCTTTACAGCAGCATCACACAAGCACGTAGTGGGACAGCAACCCCTTTAAACAGCAAAGCA
>Ga0307963_1003627_pt1:0-10000 | contig 12295 bp, 10 predicted proteins | sample OrgLakmetagen594_FD_201829 | JGI IMG/M metagenome (GOLD analysis project Ga0307963, IMG submission 201829) | Saline water microbial communities from Organic Lake, Antarctica - #594 | ecosystem: Environmental > Aquatic > Non-marine Saline and Alkaline > Saline | place: Antarctica: Organic...
CTCTCCCAAGCACAACAGTGCCACCCACAAAACCTGCAATTGTTGCTGCTGCACCCCAAGCCGCAGGGCCAGCCCCAAGCGCCTCATTACCCAAAGCTGTGCCTTCAGGCCCACCCACCGTGTCCCGCACACCCCCTCCCGGTTTTGCGATCCCAATGCCTGTGCCTGTGCCTGGAGGAGGGAGTGAAATAGCAGGTGGCTTGCCTCCGCAGCCCTTGCTACCCAACCAGCAGCAGCCACAGCTGCAGGGCCGTAGGCCGTCGTCCACTGCTGTGCCCGTGCCTGGCCTGCCCACAGCAATCCCCCCCGCACGCCACCCTTCCGTTTTGCCTATCGCCACCCCCACGTCTGCAGCTCGCATGCCTCCCTTTGGCAGCGCAGCAGCACCACCCCTGCATCAGGCAAGCCCCCCTCTGCATTGGGGCGCGACAAATGGAGAAGGCCGCTCATCCGTCACCCTTGCTGTGCCACAGCAGCAGCAGCAGCAGCAGCAGCAGCCACGCCCGCCCCCCCCCTTTTCCAGCATGTCCACCACCTTCCAGCAGCTGGCCCTCGCACAGCAGCAGCAGCAGCAGCAGCCGTCACCAGCGATGCACACATTACCCCGTCCTTCTTCCACGTCTGCGCCCGCTCAGAGCAGCTCTTTAAACAGCAGCAGCAGCGCTGGACCTGGTGCACCCTATTCTGCTTCACCCACTCCCTCTTACAGCCTGCCCAGCACAGGAGGAACTGGGGGGGCCAACATTATGCCCACCTCCACAGCTCCTTGTCCTCCTGCTGCATTAAACAGCAAGTTCTTGCCGTACGCTATTCCAGTGGGAGGAGGGGGCTGCCCTCACCCAGCCGCCGTTCCCATAAATGGCAGCTCACATGGAAACAGCTATCTGCAGCCCTCCTTCTACCCTGCGATGCCTGCACCATCGTCTGCTCCTCGGAGCACTAGCACAAGCAATGGGTCGTTGGGAGGTGGTCAGCATCCAACCCCTAGATTATGGCAGCAGCAGCCGCAACAGCACTTGCCGCAGCAGCAGGCCCCTCCTTCCTCCTATAGTGTGGCAACACCACCGGTAGCAGCAGCTCAGCCTTGGGGCTGTGCTGTGTGTACGTATGTACATGAGGGGGTAGAGGCCGAGTTCTTGAGTTGTGCGTTGTGCGGGACTCCGAAGTGTGAATAAGCCATGTCCCGAACAAATTTATTTGTGGTATTTGAATCTTTCGTTTTTCCTTTCCATTATTGCTGTGATGGATGGCAGCAATGGTGTAGGCTTCGGATATATTGCCAAAAACAATCCCCGTATCAGACTAGGTCTGCCAATTATGCAAAAAGAGTTGTCCGTGATAACCTAGCAGATGGCACTGCCAATCCATACCCCCTGGCTATCAAACCAAGAGACATACAACCAAACAAACGTGATATACATTAAATCGAAATTAAGTACTGTGTAGATACTTCCCCTACCCAAAAAGCAGAAAAGGGACGAGAACAACATAAGGTGAGTAAGGTAAGAAGGTTACATCGCTATACATGCCTCTGGGGGGCATCCGAGCGGAAGTTTGGAAAAAGCCTGAAACCGAACTAAATGAAACCAAAAAATGCAAGGGAAAAGGGCTAGGCACTCAGCCATAAAGGAGGCTACACCACAAATATCTGGTAGAACAACATAAGCTGCTAATGCCTCGCTTACTCAGACACCGCAAAAACCTTCACACCATTCTGCTAGGAGCAACAGAGGTAACAGGTAATGCCACCAGTCAAAACGTGCGACTGCTAGACTGTGCATGTAAACAATCAAGGTTAAGTTACAAGTTGTAACAGTGTTGTTGTGGCACCAGACTTGTAACACCTACAAAAAAACCTTTGGGAAGGGAAAAAAGGCACAACGCTGTTTGTGACATTGCATTGCTGAACATTTGTCACACTGAGGATACCAAGAATGAGGGAGGCTGATAACATTATACATAAACTCATGTGTGAGGAGCAGCACATGCAGCAACGAGAGGGTCTGGAACATCAAACTACATGGTCTGGTTCATCACTCTTTTGTTGCGGGCCCTGCTGCTAGATGAACTCTGAACCAGCACTTGCCTGGCTAAGACCGTAAAATCGTGTAAAAAGAGCGAATTGAAACCAGAGCAAATTAGCAGGCACTTCCCGTTTTTCACCTCGCAAAGCACATACAATCAGAACCAAGGATTTCTTGTTCAATTGAAACAGTGTATTTGACTCTTTTTATATCTGCCTTGCAGCCAAGATGTACTGATGTTTGTTCTTCACATTCTTCACAGGGGAAAGCACACAGCTGTTTGTGTAAAGGTATTGCGCTCAGGTAAGCGTCAACATGAATGAAGCCTATCTCGGTAGTAGGGGTATGCACACACCACGTCCTCTGTTCAGTCCCCATTCAGTAATGTTCCCCATTCAGTAATGTTATCAAGCGTTTAAGCACTAGTGCTGGCACCTCAGGTGTGAAGAAGCTTCTTTGCGGTTCGTGTGCTAGGAGCAACAGGCACCATCTACAGCAGCCACATAAGGAAACCACTCCACAGCCTCGGAGTCACTAATATAGTTTCATGCCATAGCACTCATGAAAAAATTGAGCCTACATGCAATCAGATCCGCATCAAAATCATAAGAAACGAACAAATTACGCAGGAGGTGAAAATATACTCCCCACATTTAGTTAAGGAAAATGCCACTTTGGTACCGGGTACCAATAAACTCCACCAAAAGAAGAAAAAGAGAGTGTTGCAGGCTTGACCTAAGACCGGCTCCTGATGACAGTTGATATTAGTACTGGAAAGTGCGCGTCTGGTATAGATAAATTTGGCAGCGTAATAGACATGTACATGCTCTATTTTTCTACATAACTGATTGTTTTTTATGAGCAGGCTAGCTGCACGCTTTGACTGAAGGCCTTTCCTTATTAACCTTGTAAACCTTGTACATGAAGCTTGGAAGCAGGTTTCTTAGCTCTTTGAGAGTCAAGATTCAGCTCCTTAAGACCAATGTGCGATTGTTGTGGGTTCCTTTACTGTCTGCACACACTCCTGGTATTTACTGTTTATCTGTTTACGAATACTGGTGTGCCTAAGCTTTTTGGAAGCCCATGAGGTACGGCAAAAATAGCCAAGGCCAAATTGTGATGCTTGCCAATTGCCAAAGACACAAGGTGAATAATCGTATGTATTCGGGTAAACTCCAGCCTCTCTCTATTCCTGGAAGGAGGTGGGAAAGTGTGTCAATAGATCTCATTGTGAAGCTGCCGACTACGGCTGATGGCCACGATTCAATTTTGGTGTTTGTGGACGGGCTGAGCAAGATGGTGCATTTGGTGCCCACGACAGAGTCCTTAAATGCTAGAAGCTTTGCTGCCTTGTTTGTGAACAACGTAGTGAGGTTGCATGGGCTGCCAGCCACCCTCATATCAGATCGTGGGCCGCAATTTAACAACAACTTTTGGGCGCACACGTGTGAGTTGTTGGGCATGGATAAGAGGATGTCCAGCGCTTTCCTCCCCCAAACAGATTGATAGACGGAGCGTACGAATCGCACGTTGGAGGAGAGTTTACGTAAGCCTAGAGCACGATGGGATGCTAAGTTGGCACGTGTTGAGTTTGCAATCAAGAACGCACTCCTGGCAGAAAAACGTAAAAAATACGCCATTTTTCCTTAACTACGGCCAGCACCCCTTGACACCAGCTACCAAGCAGTTGCCCTCTACAGTGCCCAAGGCTGCTGATTTTGCAGAAGAGATTGTAAAGAGTGTGAAGGAAGCAAGGAAATGCATGGAAGCTGTACAGCAAAAAATGAAAGCAAGGGCAGACAAACACCGTAGCCTAGAGAAGTGGTGTATAGTTCAGGAGACATGATGATGCCCAGTATGAAAAACACGATGCGCCAGGCGTAAAAAATCTGCGTCCATTATTTATGGGTCCCTTTGAGGTGGATCACATGGTTGGAGCAAGTGCCGTGATATTGCACCTGCCGCCTGAATGGCGCCAGATCCATAACGTGTTTCATCATCATCACATGATGTGAGCTTGACAAGCCATTCCTCAGCGACCCTGCCAAGTTACATAGGACTGTCACGCCCCCTCTGCCTGTGCAATGGCTAGACGGAAAACTCCTGTATAGTGTTGAGTGCTTATTGAAGCACATGGTGGCAAAAAGGGGACGCAAGAAGTTTTACCGCTTTTTAGTGAAGTGGGACGGAAATGAGGAGGAGCACAACACATGGGAACCTGAGTGGAACCTGCTTGGTTGTGACGATCTGGTCAGGGAGTATGAAACTACGCGAGACCTTCCTGAAAAACCATGATCTGAGCCAGTGTAAGAGCAAAGCTCTTAGGGGGCCAAGTCAGGAGGTCTGCTGACTTAAATGACTCTAGGAAGAAGTGGCCCATGGAGGTGAGCGTGTTGGAGCTCATCCTACACTGGTTAACCTTTTTGACTAATGGCGTTAACGTGACGCAAGTCCTTGCAGCAAGTAACTAGCGTCTTTGAGCTCCATGTGCACTCTAACAACAACGATTGGCCAAACACCCTGGCTGAAGGTGGTCCCCCAATGTAATCACATGCACACTCTATCATCTCCGTTTCTGAACTTGTTCATACCATTTGTGTCTTGTACAGCCCTCATCAGGGCCCAACCAGAGTTCCTTTTTCTGTACATGAAGTCTGTACTAAAGTCGATGATATAGCCAATTTGTTATTGTGCACGTAAGGGTGCACCAGTTTCAGTGTCTCTCCCAACAACCTGGATAAAGGTCGCCCCGCATTGCAACCAGTCAGGCAAGACAGGTTGCTTGGCATTGACTGAGAGGCGCAACTGCTGGCAGCTAAGCAGCGTCCTTGTCTTCCAAAGGCTACGCAGGAAGCCAGAACTAGAAACACACCCAAACAGTGCATCCAGCTGGATCACGATGAAGCTTTGTTTGTTACAAACGCAGAGAGGGGTGGCGAACCAGCATTAAAAGCGCGCCAAAGAGTCATGCAACGACTTTTTACCAGGCCCAAAGAACCTCAAAAATGGTGAAAAAGCAAAAAATTACATTTCATGCTGCGTGCATTCCATGACATGCATTAAGTTACGCTTGCGGACATCTTACGCGGAGGCTTCAATAAGTTTGCTGGATCAAAAACGGCCTGTGACACAAAACGGTACAACCAACCTCATTAAACTCCCCGTTTGCAGGCACAACCAACGTCATCAAACTCCCCGTATCATTGTTTGACCATGCACTTGATAGGCTCACTCAGCAAGAAATATTCTATAACTATGCATTACAGGGTGGCAGCATGCATTAATTAGGTCAGGGTCCAGGGGTAGTCTGATGTGACGTAAACAAGCAGAAACGAGTTTAGCTAGGCAACCTTGTATTAGCTGACCAGATGCTCACCAGCTTCAAGCTGCATTCAAACATGTCGACCATTTCCCTTGCTACTTAAGTATCATTACGGAACAGTTTCAACCAAGTGTGATCCATCATCTTCCTTCTTATCATTGACAGCAGGCAAGCAGGGGCGCAGGTGCTGCCCAAGGACTTCACTGCTCTCTGTTGCTCTCCAGAAGCCAGCACAGCTACTTACCCCAACTCTATGGTATCCGCCGCTGGGATTGAGGCGAGCTCTCAAGAATGTAGCGCACAAGTTTAAGCATGATGTCTCTATTGACATCTACAACCGACATCACCTCCCCCCAGAACTTTGCCCCTTCCAAGTTTTGCTCCATAGTGGGGGTGATGGGCAGCCCTGCAAGAAGCAAACGACAGATGTATCAAATGAAAGGTGCTTTTTGGCAATTCAATAAATTACTGCATGCAATCTTCAACAGAACTTGACTAGAGCCTGGAAAGTAAAAGATATTGTGACGATTCAGTATCTTGTCCCCCGCAATGAAAGTTGCAATGCAAACTGTAAGAATACACTTTGGACCCCTTGCTTTAACACTAGCAACCTCAGTTTACACACAGCCTAGCAGCCATAACACCGCAGCCAACAATTAGCACTGCAGTTTTAACCAAGCCAGGTGTGCTTTGCCTCATACCATCACTCGCAAAAAATAGCACAGCGAATTTGTGGTTGGCAGCTTAAGCCTCATTTCTGCCTTGGACCCGTACAAATGTGCCCCTCTCTGGCACCCCAATCATGCCTATCCTCTTTCCTCCTATCCTCCTTCAGAAGCATAGCACTTCCTACCTGGATCTAGAAGAACCATGACTGACGGATCCTCTTCCCCAACAAACAGCTGTCTAGGCTCACAATGCATGAGGCCCTCGAAGCGGCTGTGCAGGAGCAGCGCGCAGAAGGACACCCAGTCAAAGGGCACACACCGGCCTGTACAAAGTATGTGGGCACAGGATGGTTGGATGTAGCTCCTACAAGTGGTTGGAACTGTAAAATTGCACTATATTATGCAGCCGTGTACCCAAAAATTTCTCTGCTAAAAGTGCTGTAAGCAAAATATGTGTCTGATCTTTATAATTAGGGGTTTGGGTTTGGGATCAAGGCTGAAAAAAACTCTTTGTCGATTCACGATGTTGCCTTGACTTTCTCACTGCATGTGCTACAGAATGGTACACAGGGGGGGTACGTTTTCAAAACCGGTAGCTTGAATCATGTGCACCAGGCACAGTGACCGCATTGATATTACAACTCTGGTTGAGCTCTGTGCGTGTATCGCACTTCAAGGATACAAGCATGCATACGTCAGACCAAGCAGGAACATGTCAACTCTTTAGAGGTGAGTAGCTCATGTCACAGTAGTAGCATACAGTAGCTACGCAAGTATCGAGTATGGTAGTATCAGTGACAGGGAAAACCATCAATCAGCCTGGCAGTGGCAGGCTACCATTATCCCTAAAGTTTGAGAGCTCCTCATGGCGGGCCGAATGAATTAATACCTAGGGAGGGTCCATAACCATGGTGGAAGGTGTTTATGATGACTAGGCATCTCAATTATGATTGCTCTTGGGTACAGTAGCGCAAGTAGGCTGCTAAAACAGACACCCAAACTCACCGTCTAAATGAGGCCCGTACCATGCTTTTGCTAGCTCAGACATAAGGCCTTGCAGCCCCATGGCCTGCAGGTTAAATGCACCATGGACTTACACTTAGGGTGGCAATTGTTACATGTACAAGTGTGTTGGTTCAGCAAGATGGACAAGTGGGGGAACGTCGCTAGCGACGCTGAAAAGTAGACGAAGCCCATCAGCACTGTCATTGCAATGCGTGCATGCATGTCCATGTGTGTTTGTGCGTGTATGTGTGTACGTGCGCGCCTGTGCGTGCAAGCGTTTGTGTGTATGTGTGTGTGCACGTGTGTGAACCTATATGTGTGTGTGTGTGTGCGCGTGTGTGCACGCACGCCTGTGTGTGCGCACGTGTATGCCTTGCTGCCCCACAGACTCTGCAGTGGTGTGCATGGCGCTGGAGCAGGCTTTGCTGAAGTAGGCGTGAGGATGTGCTGCTGCTAAAAGGACAGGGCAGGTACGAGCATTGTGCCCAGACTGGCCACAATGTCTCACACGGACTGCATTTTTCAAGGGTCGCATGGCAAACTTCCGCGCGTCATAAACACCTGACCAAGTTAAAACTACAAAGGCCCTTAAAAATAACATTACTTGAATCCAAGCACATAAACTCATGCTTGCATGTTCAGCCTTAAACTTTGCAGGCGGAACACACCTGGGCCCCTGACACAGCAAACGCAGCCAGGAAAGTATGCCGATGGATACTGCACCAGCAGGAAGTGGTCTGGGGGCCTGGCTGAGTGATCCTGGGCACCTTACTGCAGCTATCAAACATACAGCTTACCTCCTAAACTTTACACACGTTACAGGAGGCTGTGTAAAAAATCCTGACAGTCACTTGTAAGTTTTGGGTCTCCGGCCCAAAATGCCCCCCCACCCCTAAAACCCCCTTCCTAACCCCTCAAACTTATAAAAGGGTGCCAATCTGCATAGAATATAAGCAGCTATCTGTCAGCACATATCTCATGCCAAATGATGTAATACCTGAAGAGTTATAGGGCAAAAACTGGTTTGCGCACGCTCTTACACTGACCACCTGTTTAGTGCACAGATCCAGCCAAAACCTTTGCCAAAGCACTTTTTTACCTCATGCAACTTTTGCTAATGCAATACGTGAACTGCAAGTTTGGAATCAATTGCTGGTATTTTGCCTAAACAAATTACCCCCAAGGCCTATTTGGGGGCATTCCATACATTTCTGTGGCCAGGCACCCGGCCCCCCCCTTTAATCAAATCACCCAACAAGGATGACAATCAAACGGGCTCAAGCTGAGGAACCCAAAAGTATAAATTAATATTTTGTGAAAGTTGCCCAGTAAAGTTCTGGAGCACCCCCTCAAAATTCCCCGACCCCCTCAGAATCGCCTCGTTTATACCAATCAATAGCTCTCAACGTCAGGATTCCGAATTTGTGATTTATATTTCATTTGACACATGACGTCAAAAATTATGACACTTACAGGCTCCTGCACGGTCCCAAACTTTTTCTGGCACGGTACAAGCTATGAGCCTATGTTACATCTCAGCCTGGGAGGTGCCGTGGGTGGGCCTGGGGAGGCTTGTGAGGAGGTCTGGACAGCCCAAACATAAAACTAACCTCTAAAACTGTACACAATGCACCCCAGGGCCCCCAAACTTTTCTGGTACGATAAAGGTTTTGGTTAGGAGCCTATGTTGAGTCTCGGCCCGAGAGGTGCCCTGGGGGGCCTCGAGGGACTGGTGTGAAGTTTGGAGGGAATCTGATAACGCTAGGGGCTCACGCCTTCACGAGGGGGGTTTGCCAAAAAGCATTGCCAAAATAGCAGCTGTGCAGCATTCAGTTGAGAATTGCCTGCTGAATTGCTGCAAAAGAGAAAGAAAAACTGAGCGGGCAGTAAACCTACCACTCCCCACACTAACGAGGGGAAAAGAGCCCCCTTACATGTCGACACAAAAAAGAACGAGAAAGCCTGAGGGAAATGCGTTCTCAAAACAGCCTACCTGTGCACACTCAGCAACGTAACGGCAATCTAGCTGAGGCACACAGACACACACCTGCGCAACCTCTGAAGCGTCCTTAAATCGCAGGAGCTTGTTGCACACGTTGTTGGTTATAAATAACAGAGGCACCTCATGGTCGATGGACATTTGAAGGAGCAGCAGAGACGATTCCGCGTGGTACAGCGCGTTCATCGTACTCCGGGGGTCCCTGTGCAAATAGGGGACAGCGTTTGTACCTCACGCGCCGTTCTTGGCTTTCTCCTTTCAACGTGCACACCCGCTTTCAAAGCATGAATTCAATTTTACTTGCGTACACTATTCTCTTTGCTTCTGCTTTCCCACACTAGAAAAGTTAAGGGCTCAGCTCATCTCTCGAATGCAATCATTGAAACTCAGACACATTTTTGCTCCCACCTCAGAAAATGACATCCTAGGATGCTGGAGTGTCTGCTTACATGCAGCAAAAGCCTGTGTACCTTATTTAGTGCCACGGATTTAAAAAGGAGTGCATAACAGTGCTCATGAGGTCTGCATTGCTTGATAGACCGTCCTTGCTTATATCATATAGTGCGCGTATATAATACCAGGTGACCATCAGTGGAATATGACAGGCACACCCACCTTCCTGGGACTCGCAGCGTTGCTGTCTCACACTCTGCCAGAATGCCTGCCATGACAGTGACTGGCATACCTGAGGCCTGCAAGTGTGTGCACAAGTACAGAAGCATACTAGCCATGGCCACACACACTCCAGACCGAGGTTGAAATCAGGTCGAGGCTGGAATCAGGCCTGCTGTGAGCTGACGCCTGCATTTCAGCCTTTTGTTACACATCATGCAAAGCCTGATTAGGATGTCGTGTGACATTTTGCAAGGAGACAGCCTGAAAGCATATTGCACAGACCGATGCTCAAGTCGTGCTCAACTCCTTGCACGTTTCATGTGCCTGTGATTGACGCTGGCCCGCTCGTCACTTGCAAACTTTAAAG
>Ga0307963_1003629_pt1 | contig 12293 bp, 13 predicted proteins | sample OrgLakmetagen594_FD_201829 | JGI IMG/M metagenome (GOLD analysis project Ga0307963, IMG submission 201829) | Saline water microbial communities from Organic Lake, Antarctica - #594 | ecosystem: Environmental > Aquatic > Non-marine Saline and Alkaline > Saline | place: Antarctica: Organic Lake...
GCCCCCCTTAGTCAAGCAAGCACGAAGATCCCCTCAAGGACATACAACTATATGGACATGTCTGCCTGGTAACTTATCTACTTCCTCACACAACCACATGTGTGCGTGTGTGCATTGAAGCACAACGCAATTTCCTGCACCTTACTACATCAGATATTGAGGGTAAATGTCACGAGTGGATTGACCACATTCATCCAGAATCCCTGCATAAAAGATGCACACAAATGCGGCCGTCCCTATCCCCTGGCCATTTTTCAGAAGAGCAGCATTTCCCCCACAATCAAGCATGAGGCTCACCCGCACGCACAAGGAAAGGGTTGGCCAGAATACTATTTCCGCACCGTATATGACAGTATACTGGACTAGAATGGTATGGATAACTTTCTGTTACTTTTTCACTTCGTACATCGGAAATACATACACATGTATGGCTCTGGCCAACCCCACAAGTGTACTAAAAAATGGGTCCACCCCCCTCTCAAGTCACTTACGCCAATGTGCAGCTCGCTCCCCTCACTTGCCAGGGCACTGCTCATGTTTTAGCCTAAGCCGCACTCACATTCACATGCAGATGGATCCACCCACCTCCTGAGGCCATTGCCCTGGTAGAGCAACTCATTGCTTCCCACCTGCTCGGCCCTATGCCCCGACTGCTGGCTCTCTTAGGCACCGCTCCTGCCAGCCAGCAGGCTAGTCAGGTATGAAAGCCGTGGAGTATTTTCATTTGTGCAGTGGGCATCACTTCCTTTGCAAGGCCCCTGCTCCAACATCTGGCTCTCATAGGCACCGCTCCTGCCAGCCAGCAGACCAGTCAGGTTTTAAAGTAGCCAGGTTGGCAGAACCTGTAGCATTACTATGCATGCTGTAGGTGGCTGATGATGCGCGCAGCAGTAGCAGGCTTGGTATGTGATGGAGTACTGGCCAGAGGCTTGGTATGTGTGTGATGTAATGCTGGCCAGACACGTGTGTGTGATGTAGTGCTGACCAGAGATGTGTGTGCGCGCTAAGTTTCTACTGGGTATTGCTTTCAAAAGCAGTGTGCGTATAGCAAATTTTGGCGCGTGTTAACCATAGTTCTGTGTGTCCGTTTGTTTACACAGCATATTGTGCGCTGGCTGCACTGTGTGAAATGATTCCCCTCATTTTGATTGTCGGCAAGTTCTTTTTGCTAGCAGCAGTACAATGGCGATGTGGGTGTGGGCTTTGCTTACGTGCGCTTGCATTGATGGAAGCCTCAGAACTGTCCACTTAAACACACAATCTCACACTCCACTTAAACTGCACTTAAACACACAATCTCAGGTGGCTGCTGACACACAACACTCCAACTTATTACTCCAACTTAACACTCCAACACTCCACCTAAACACACAATCTCAGGTGGCTGCTGACAGAGAGAGTGCGAGTGGTGATGGAGGCCATGCACAGCGCATGCAGCTGCACGGGCAGCTTGTCAAGGTACGGGTCCCATGGCTTGTGTGTAGGGCTGCCCAGAACCGTATATGTACACACCGTAAATGACCGTATATTTGGTGATTCTCTTGCTAATAATTACCGTGAATGTACTCTTATGTAGGTATATTCATGGTTCTGGCCAACCCCAATTGTGTGTAACATTTCTGGATCGCAATGAGCAAACCACACAGCAGCAGTCCCCGGCAGACCCTGATAGTACAGACCCTGATAGTACAGCTGAGAAGCGGAAGATCTTGCTGGCTTCCACACACCTCTGATTGTGATCCATTGCTGAGATGCAGGCTTATTTGGCTAAGCGTGCTGAGAGCTCAAGCATTGGCCGGCAGTGGTTGGACAAGTGCTTTTGGGTTACCATTTTAGGTGTGACACGTAGATGCGGGCTCAATCAGAGGCCTGTCATGCATGCCGAGGGGGCAACATCACAATGAAATGCTTCAAGCGACACAATCACAGCCCTACATCACGTTGCACTGACTCTTTGATGTGTGCCATGATGTGTGTGATCCAGACAAAGGGCGTGGTCAGAGGCCTGCTGAGGGCTCCATATCACACCGACCACTCACCTTCTGTTGTAGTGCCATGATGTGTGTGATCCAGACAAAAGAGCGTGGTCAGAGGCCTGCTGAGGGCTCCATATCACACCGACCACTTACTTTCTGTTGCAGTGCCATGATGTGTGTGATTTAGGCAAAGGGCGTGGTCAGAGACCTGCTGAGGGCTCCATATCACACCGACCACTTACTTTCTGTTGCAGTGCCATAATGTGTGTGATCCAGGCAAAGGGCGTGGTCAGAGACCTGCTGAGGGCTCCATATCACACCGACCACTTACTTTCTGTTGCAGTGCCATGATGTGTGTGATTTAAGCAAAGGGCGTGGTCAGAGGCCTGCTGAGGGCTCCATATCACACCGACCACTTACTTTCTGTTGTAGTGCCATGATGTGTGTGATCCAGACAAAGAGCGTGGTCAGAGGCCTGCTGATCGCGCAGAGATCTTCAGCATCGTACCAACTCTCACGACTCACCGACGCTCTGTCACATTGCCGTGCTGTGTGCCGTCCAAATGAAAGGCGTGGTCAGAGGCCTGCTGATCACGCAGAGATCTTCAGCATCGTACCAACTCCCACGATTCACTGATGCTCTGTCACATTGCAGTGATCCTCAGTCACATTGCCATATCCCTCTATCATTTTGCCGTGATACTCTGTCACATTGCCGTGACGCTCTGTCACATTGCCGTGCTGTGTGCCGTCCAAATGAAAGGCGTGGTCAAAGACCAGTTGATCGTGCAGAGATCTTCAGCATCGTACCAACTCCCACAATTCACTGACGCCCTGTCACATTGCCGCGCTGTGTGCCGTCCAGATGAAAGGCGTGATTGGAGGCCTGCTGAGCATGCTGAGGGACTTTGAATTCCAGGCGGGGGCAGGCACACCCTTATGTGTGACGGGCAACTCAGGGCTGATCGTGGGCGCTCCTGGCACCAGAGAGAAGCTGGCAGAGGCGCTGAGTGCTGCTGTGCCTGCTGTGCTAGGGTGTGTGTGCATGTGTGCTGCTCTTTGTGGCTGTGTGTGGCGCATGTGTGTGTGAGTGTGTGTGCGTGTGTGTGCGCGCGTGTGTGTGTCTGTGTGTGTGTGTGTGTGTGCGTGTGTGTGTGTGTGTGTGTGTGTGTGTGTGCGCGCGTGTATGACTGTAGATCATGGGAGCTGCCAGCACGGCACCTGGAAAAAAAGAAGAGATGCCTAGCACGCCTGTACAGGATATTGTGCACTTGTAGTTCTCTTGCAGCATTAGATCACATGCTTGTGACGGCTGCCCGACCAAGTCATCCAACTCGCTTATGAGAACTTTGCATGTGCGTAGGGTTGTATTGGATTGCACTTAAGGTGCACTTGAGGTAATTATCTATATGTATGCGCAGGCAATCAAGCGCCCAGTGCAGAAGCGAGCGATTGACGCTGTGTGATATTATAGGGCCTACATTATAGGGCCTCGTAGCGCACAGGTTGCACGCGTGCTTACTTTTCCACGTTCAAATTTGAACGCTTGTGCAGGCTGTCTGACGCGGAGTGCACTGGCGAGTTCTTGGCGCTGTGTGGCCTAGTGGCCTGTGCTGGCTCGTTCGAGTTCAGTGGGGCGATGACAATTGCCATTGATGCAAGAAAGCTAGGCAAGGTGAGTAATGCTGTGATGCAAACATCATTTGCTGATGGCAAAGGCGGCAACCCTCCCACCAGAAGAAGGGGTTGTTCCTAGAGTGCGGCGTACAAGAGCCAAGCAGGCAATGGTGTGTGACTGTTAGTCCTCAATGTGTGAATGTACAGTCCTCGATGTGCGAATTGTTTAGTCCTCGATGTGTGACTGTATAATCCTTCATGTGTGACTGTTACAAAAGGATGTGATACACTTGTGGCTTTGTGGCTTAAAAAAAACAAGCGGTGTCAGCCGTCGTGTCAGCCTGTCATACATGCGGGTAGTCCATGGTGGAAAGCACGAGGTATGTTTGCAATTTGTGGGCGAGTGCTGGTGTCGTTGCCTGCTTGTATTGATTGGTGCCAAGGTTAGCACACACGCCCACAGATACACACTTGTGCTGTCTCCTTAACACACTCGCAAACACATGTGCGGAACAGAAAGTGGAGCAGCCTCCTGCAGCCAACTTACTGCTGATGCAGCGCGGCGGAGCAGCAGCTGAGTCTGTGAAGAACAGGCCATGGCGCAAAGCAGTGCCGCGCTGGGTGGCATTGCTGCAATTAGATCAGGTGGGTTGGCACTCCGTGTAAAGGCACAGCAGCAGTTCATACTGTGAAGAGCAGGTTGTGGCGCAAAGCAGTGCCGCGCTGGGCGGCATTGCTGCAGTTAGATCAGGTGGGTTGGCACTCCGTGTAAAGGCACAGCAGCAGGTCATACTGTGAAGAGCAGGTTGTGGCGCAAAGCAGTGCCGCGCTGGGCGGCATTGCTGCAATTAGATCAGGTGGGTTGGCACTCCGTGTAAAGGCACAGCAGCAGGTCATACTGTGAAGAGCAGGTTGTGGCGCAAAGCAGTGCCGCGCTGGGCGGCATTGCTGCAATTAGATCAGGTGGGTTGGCACTCCATGTAAAGGCACGGCAGCAGGTCATACTGTAAAGAGCAGGTTGTGACACAAAGCAGTGCTGCGTTGGGCGGCATTGCTGCAATTAGATCAGGTGGGTTGGCACTCCATGTAAAGGCACAGCAGCAGTCCATACTGTAAATTCATGTATAGGCACAGTAGCAGTCCATACTGTAAATTCATGTATAGGCACAGCAGCAGTTCATACTGTAAAGAGCAGGTTGTAATGCAAGCAAGTGCTGACTGGGTTGGGATTGCTGCACCTGGGTTGGGTGAAGAGCTACCGCTGACTCGTTGTGCGCATTACAAAATGATAAAGTAGGAGCAAGAGTGAGTTGCGCTCTTCGATTGCAGGCGTCTACGTGCTTTGCAACTTAACCAAAGTTCTAGATCACACACACACATAGACTCTGGCCTTCCATGCCTCTCTTTCAAGCTCCTTGTCGAGCTTCTGCTCTTTTGCAGCAGCCACCATGCTTGAGCCACAGTATCCTACCCTTTGCTCTGTTGTTAAGTACAACCAGTAATACCTTCACCACCCACGCAGACCCTGGCCTTCCGTGCCTCTCTGTCAAGCTTCCGCTCCTTCGCAATAGCGTCCATGCCCGAGCTTCAGAGCCATGACGCTTTGCCGCCCTCCTACTGCACCCTTGCCGCGGCAATTTGCAAGTTCACCACACATCCATTGTCCATGATCAGGTATGCTGGACGTACTGATCCATTAGGCAACTCGCAATTATCCATGCTGTTCAGTGTCAGTGTGAGGTTTGCAAAAGTGTCGTAGCCTTTTGACGTGGTTTCATGTCGTCGCACGAATTAGGAAGAATGCGCCACACAGTGCTATTTATGTCCAAGCCAAATGGTGATGTGCTGCAGAAAGCCTTAGTTTGTTGCTATGTTTACAGCTGTTCAAGATGAATTGTTAGGCTAGTTTTGCTTCTGTCATTGGTTGCTTTTGCCACCACTTTGCTTGAATATCTCTGACTAAACAGATCACCTGCTTCTCCTAAACTTTCCCTTCAGATCTGAGGCCTTGCCCCTGCTGGAATCCGTTGTTAAGCGTTTCCCATTCACCTTGGCGCGTTCGTGCTTACCCCATTTCCTGTCTGCATTGGCAGATGTGCCTGCACCGGAACAGATGGTGCGTGCTTTTGCCATGCGTGTGTGGGTTTGCATGGCGCATGGTACACGGTGCATGGTGCATGGTGTATGGCGCGTGTGCATGGTGCATGGTGCGTGCTTTTCCCATGCGTGCGTGCGTGTGCATGGGCATGTGCGTGTGGGGAAAAGGGGTGGGGAGAACAGGATATTTGGGTGTATGTGATTGTGTTTCCAATTGTAAGTTTACACGAAAGTTGGTTGCTATTGATGTTCGCTGTTTTATGTTGTTGCAGAGACCATATTGCTTGTTTGCCTGCCTGATCTGTTCCTGTGCATCGTGGAACCAGCATCTGATCAGCTGTGTACATGTTTTTGTGTGTGCATGGTGTGTGTGTATATGTGTGTGTATGTGTGTGTGTTAATGTGTGGTTGAGGAATTTAATGGCACAATCTATCCAAAGGGTTGAGCAATCGCAATGCTTTCTGCGTGTGCTCTGTTCAGCTGTGTACCTGTCGCGCACATATTTTTCCATGATTACTATGCTGCTGCGTGAGATATGTCTCGCACATACCTTTCCATGATTGCTGTGCTTGCTGCGTGTGCTATGTTCAGTTGTGTACCTGTCTCACACATATCTTTCCATGATTACTATGCTGCTGCGTGAGATGTGTCTCGCAAATACCAAGCTTGCTGCGTGTGCTATGTTCAGCTGTGTATCTGTCGCGCACATATTTTCCAGATGTGCTCTCTACGTCTTTTCTCCTCCTTTATTTCCATTTAGTTGTGTGTAAGCTCTTCAACCTAGATGCACCAAACCGGAGCACGTACCCTTGGTGCCATATTAGGGATTAGGTTTAAGGGGGGGTGTCATTTCAAATCCTTTCACTTGCACAATTATGGTTTGCTCATTCCCACTCATTATTTGTACACACTGCACTGCGTCCGCAACTCTTTCCCTTCTTAACACTCTGCCTTCTCACTTTATCTGCTCTAATTACATATACACAAAAAGCTTCCATCTGACCATTGTCGCCAGTGTGCTGAACGCTTGTATTCTCACATGTAATCCCTCTAATCAAAATAAAAAGTAATAAAAAGGCACCAAACAGAGCACATGCTGCTTATCTCGACAGATTATCTCGCCAGGTCATCTCTACAAGTCCTCTTCAATTAACATGCAAAAGGCGCCCAACAAGACACATTTTGCTGATCTCAATACCTTGTTATGAGTATGCTTCCCTCCCATTTCTTCCTCTTCAATCATTGCGCTGAAGGCACCCAACGGAGCGTCTGCCGCTGACCCTGAGGCAGAAGCTGCCCTGCTAGAGACCCTTACCGCAGCTGCGGCAAACGACAGAGCAGGTGAATATGTATAAATGAATAAGTAATCAATGGTGTGAATTATGCATGGATTAATGGTGTATGAATCATGCATGGATTAATGAACGACAGAGCAGGTGCAATATGTATAAATGAATAGGTAATTAATGGTGTATGAATTATGCATGGATTCATGGTGCAGATAATTATTGGTGTATGAATAATGCATGGATTATTGGTGCATTATATGTATAAATGAATGAGTGAATAATGTATGTGGTCTTCCTTTCTTTCGAGTTGTTCCAGACACTCTCTGCAGCTGTGGCGCAAAACAGAGCAGGCAAGAATGTGTAGGTGTGAATGTAAGTGTGTGCCTTGCAACTGTCTGTGATCTACAATGTGTGCTTCCTGTCCTCGGTCCCTAGGTAGAGGATGCTGGTGCTTGTGCGTATGCTTAGTGCCAGTATGCTAGTTCTCGCGTACGTGCTTAGTGCTTGTTTTTGTGCGTGCATGGTGCCAGTATGCTGGTACCTAGTGCGTACGCATATTGCTAACATGCTTTGTGTGTGTGTGCCTGCATAGTGCTGTTTATGGGCTATCATGGTGCTAGTATGCTAGTGCTATGGTGTCTGCATGGTGCGAGTGCGTGTGTGTGTGTGTGTGTTTGCAATATTTGTTCAGTCCCAAGCGCTTGTACACATGCTCAGCAATTGCTAGAAAAGGGCAGAAAACATTGTGGCGCACATTAATCTGCCGTCAATCTTGATCTGCAATCATCAATAATTAGTGACCTGCATCTTACCCTGCAAAATGAGTGAGGGGACCTTGACTGCAGCAGGTGTGGTGGTGGCTCGTGGGCTTGGCACTTTGGGTAATAGAGTTGGTGCTTTGGGTAATAGAGTTGGTGGTAGCTCATGGGCTTGGCACTTTGGGTTATAGAGTTATTGCTTGGTCACACAGTTATTGCTCAGTCACATAGTTATTGCTTAGTCACACAATTATTGCTTAGTCACACAGATCTTGCTTAGTCACACAACTATTGCTTAGTCACACAGATATTGTCTAGTCACACTGTTGGTGCTTCCATGACCTGGCCTCTGTGTAAAGGGACAAACACTGCTTATGCTCCCTCATGCATGAGACAGGCACAGGCTGGCAGTCAAGAGAAAGAAGACAGAAAAGTGCAAATTCACTTATTCCTGGAGCTCGCAACTTTGTTGCAAGACCAATCCTGGGCATTCTTGTTGCAAGACCAATCCAGGGCATTCATGTTGCAAGATCAATCCAGGGCATTCTTGTTGAAATACCAATGCATGGCATTCTTGTTGCAAGATCAATCCTGGGCATTCTTGTTGCAAGACCAATCCAGGGCATTCAGTAGTAAGTGGAGACATACAGCCATCTGTTGGTGCTCAACCAAAAGATGCCACTAATGTGCAGCAGAACCTGAGGGCAGCTGTCAAGTGGTAAAGAGTGAGGCGCGCGGATATCGCACTGCGATAAGCCTGGTGCTTGTGCTGTGCGCCTGTGTGCATGTGTGGGTGGGTGCATGCTGCAGGAACGCAGCAGGCAAGTTGGTAGGGAGGCTTACCTTGGGGTGCATGAGAAAATGGGACTGCATAAGAATAATGGGATTGCATGAGGATAAGGGGATACAAAAGAAATAAATAGTATGGAAATAATCCTGCTGTGACTTGCTGTGCAGAAATGGAGGGCGTCAGTCAAGTGGAGAGGGACGGCCGCGTCCTCGGAGCTGGTGCTGCCCTCAGCAGCTGCTTGTCATTCTGGCGGCTGTCGTTCCGTGACGCAACGCTGTTTGGGTGCACGCTGCAAGCCTTGCTTGCCTCGCGTGTGCACACCAGCATACAAGCTCAGGTCTGTGTGTGTAAGTGTGTGTGGAAGTGTGCGTGAATGGGCGGCTGTTGTTCCGTAACACAATGCTGTTTGAGTGCACGCTGCAAGCCTTGCTTGCCTCGCGTGTGCACACAAACACACAAGCTCAGTTCTGTGTGTGTGTGTGTGTGTGTGTGTGTGCGCGTGTGTAAGTGTGTGTAAATGGTCGGTTGTCATTCCAGAAATGCGCCCCTTTGCCCAGCAGACACGCCCGCGCACTGGGTCTTAGAGGGGCAAATTTCCAAATTTCCATTCTTTTGCTGTAAAATGGTATGGTTTGATCCTCTATTTACCTGGGAACAGAGCAATAAGGTGAGGTTCGGACCAGGAGCCGCGGTTCTGTACTCATGCATGGCACCACCTTTATTATGGCAAGGATGTGGCAGTTATGTTTTTTGTTGGTAAGCACGATAATGATTGAGGCCAAGGGCCTTTGAATCAGCTGTGTAGGTAGTTCCCCTGCTCAGCAAACTCGCCCGCTCTGTGGTGCTCTCAGGTGAGAGATTACTATAACATTTACCTTTAGCCCCTTGGACCCCGAACTCATTGATTTTTATGCAGATATATACACTTAAACATGACCTCAAATGTGTTTGTTTGGATTGGGGCATTAATTCTCCATTTGTTTGGTGGGCTTGGCTGAACTGACTAACTTACAAGTACAATCCTCCAATTTGCGTGTTTTTTTTGTAGCTATGCAAGTCAATAAGCTTTATAATGCAATTGTTTAAATCATGGTAGCCTAGAAGTATCGCCTGTAGTAAGTCACCCTTCCCATTAAAAACTAGCTCAACAGAATTTTCAACTTAGTCATACTATACATGTGTGCAAGTAAACTTTGTCAAAAATATACACTGAATTGCTTGCTTTGTTTCCTTTCGTCAAGTGCTTTGTTTCCTTTCATTAATGTGTCCCATTAGCCGCGTACTTTTGAGGTCCATATCTCAAGCTCATTGTCTTGGCCTTGTGTTACGCACATATGTAAACACGCACGCACACGTGCACGCACAAACACACGCAATGTGTTACGCACATGTATACACGCACGCACACGTGCACGCACAAACACACGCACAAACACACATACACGCACGCACGCAGTCTGCCATAAGCAACCTGATGATTGCGTTCTCCTCAAGGTTTGTAATGCCAGCGGCCCTGACCCCTGACAGCCCTGCTTTTGCGAAGCTGGCTCAACAGATGCTTCATCTGGCACACCCTGACACTTTACGGTATGTGCTGTGTGTTGTTTGATGTATGATACGGTGTATGTGCTGTGTGTTGTTTGATGTATGATATGGTGTATGTGCTGTGTGTTGTTTGATGTATGATATGGTGTATGTGTACATTGTGTCGTCTCTCGCGCTGCATATGTAAAGTTGTACAATGTTGTATATGTACGTTGTATAATATGGTGTATGTGCTGTGTTGTTTGATGTATGACGTGGTGTATGTGTACATTGTGTGGTCTCTCGTGCAGCATACGTAGTAAGTGTTGTACGATGTTGTATATGTACGTTGTATGCTTTCCGGCACAGCATGTGTTGCAGTGTTTGTACGCAATGCTGTATGGTATGGTATGGTATTGCCTGTCCTCCGGCTCAGCATGCGCTGCAGTGTGTTGCGTGAAGGGCGATATAAGATTTAATTGTGTGATGTAAGAATAAATTGTGATGATATAAGCTTAAGATAAGTGATGATTCTAGAAAAATGTGAACTGTGCGACATAAGATTAAATTGTTGCCCAGCGTGATGTTGTTACGGCACACATTACCAGGTGTGCACTAACACTACATGCACGCCAGCGTGCACTTCTGTGCTTGTGCTTAGGAATGTGTAGGATGGTCCAAGCCTTGCTTGACCTTACTCTTTGCGCAGCCCCTTCAGACACCCCCTGCCTGATTGTCAACCTCCTTTGTCTAGAACTTTGCTTACTAGACAACATGAAATCAGGACCCCTGAACAAAGGAGAGTGTGTGTGTGCCTGTGTCTTAAGCAGTTGCTAGTTTAGGCCATCCATCACCCGCTCATGCTTTGAATTGCCCAGAGCCTCGTAATACACAGCACCGTACACGACTGTATGTATGTCAAGTTTCCTGCTCAAAATGCTGTGTAGATACCGTGTTTATGTATGCATGTTTGGTTCTGGCAAACCCTACTCTTGTTATCAACTCCTCCTTACACGCTAACACCCTCTGTACTTTTGTATCTCCGTGTTATGTTTAATGGACTATCAACTCCTCCCTACACGCTAGCACCCTGTATGATTGAGATTGTAATGACCACACGAAATCTGGTGCCTATTTTTCCTCCACGCATTTTTACACAAACAGGCCCGGTTGGCCAGCTTTATGAATGCAGACACAGTTTGCCTACTCCTCTCAACCTATTTATATACTTGTGGTTACAGCCTCACCTCCCACCCACGCGCGCACACACACACAAATACTTGAGCAAACACATACATATACACAGATACATACACATAGACATACACCAACACATACACATACACACAAACACATACACATAATAAACAGTCATTTCACATACACAACTACATACACACAGGTCCAGCTGGCGCTACAGCCTCAGTGCCAATGTGGTCTGCCTGCTCCTCATGCCTCCCCCTGCCTCTGGACCTCAAGTCATGCCCTTTGCACGCCACGCACTGGTGTGTACATTCCTCTTTGATACGATATGAAATAATATATCAATAAGGATATTTGCTGCACGTCACGCACTGGTGTGTACATTCCTCTTGATACGATATGAAATAATATATCAATAAGGATATTTGCTGCACGTCACGCACTGGTGCGTACATTCCTCTTGATACCATATGAAATAATATACCTATCAATAAGGATATTTGCTGCACGCCACGCACTGGTGTGTACATTCCTCTTGATACCATATGAAATAATATACCTATCAATAAGGATATTTGCTGCACGCCACGCACTGGTGTGTACATTTTTCTTGTTACGATATGAAATAATACCGTAGGTTCACGATCACTTCGGAAATTTAATAATTATTTGGCAAAAAAACGAAAATTTTTAATAATTCTCGGGGCCCTCTCCGAACTGAATTTGAAGTGATAAATTAATTATTTTTAAGTGGTTTTCAGGGAGGTTTCAAGAATAAGCTCCCAGCGTGCCCTGGTTGTGAACCCCTGACCCGTTCTTCGAACCCCTGTCCCCAGCTGAGAGGCTGGCCGCTCAGCAGAGGGACCATGAGAAGCTGCAGAGGGAGAGGCAGCTCAGGGAGCTGGCAGAGGCATAGGCAAAGGCAAGGGGCGCGGCTGTGAAGAGGCCCGTGGGGCGTCCGTGCATGCTGCTCCAAGAACAAGCCTCCTCCTCTCACAGGCCCTCCAGGCCCTTCCTTGGGGCATCCACACAGAGTTA